>MDTB01150955.1_pt1 | contig 12055 bp, 11 predicted proteins | sample 811161 | NCBI WGS metagenome assembly MDTB01 (sample SAMN05326650, study PRJNA326480) | marine metagenome | isolation source: seawater | place: Mediterranean Sea | collected 2009 | reverse complement strand
TGAGTATATCCTTTAGACATAGTAATATCTGATAAAGAATCAAGGTTACCTGCATAAGTTAATTTGTCTAGATTAACCACGTCAAATTTAGTTTCATTAATAATCGAGCGAACTACCGCGCTTCCTATAAAACCTGCCCCGCCACTAACTAATATACAGAAATTACTCACAGACAAACCCCTAAACTTGGCTTAAAAGTTTTAGCAGGGGCAATATGACCTAGTTTTATAAATGTTTCAATATTAGAAAAAACAGAACCAAAACTTAAAAAATAAATTAGTTTTTCTTTATTAATTTTTTTCATTTGATATAAGACTGAGTTATTTTTAAAGCTTATCTAAAGAAAAAACTTAATGAAATATAAAAATATTTTACTAGATTTCTTTGCCAAGGATAAGAATATTTATCCAATATTAAAGACTTTCGGTTCGTTTTGTTGTTTTAATCTGACTCTTCTTGCAAAGCTGATTTAAGTCACGCTGCTCCTGATGCATTAGATTTTTCGCAACAAAGCTAACCGCTAGAAAAAAAATACTTATAGAGTTAAAGCAGATGGATTAGACTTCAATGAAATATTTAAAAGGAATTGAGCCTTTGGATTGACCTATTCTGTTTCGAAAGTCTTTTTATCTGAATTATCTTCCAGAAACTCATAACGAAGTGTTCGAGCCAAGCCCTCTTCTAAACTAAGTGGTGGAACGAAACCCGTTTCACTCACCGATGAAGCGAATTGTGTTGTGCCCATAAATTTTTTAACTCTAATACTGCTAACAGACAATGTCTTTCCCGTTAATTTTGCAACAAAATCAGCAATGTATCCGATAACCATACCTAAAAATGCGGGTAAGCGTAGACCAACATTGTTTTTCCCGAACAGCGTTTTTCTTGCCTCAGATACCAAGGTGTTCATATCAAAATCTGGCTTATCGGTATAGTTGAAGACATGTAAACCTGGCTTGAATGACAAACTGTATTCCAAGAAAGCAGTAACATTTTCAACATAAGCCATAGACTTTCTGTTTAAACCATCGCCAAACATAACAAACCTCCTGGAAGCAATTTGTTTTAGCAAGTTATAGACATTACCCCTATTACCCTCACCAAATATAACTGTAGGCCTTACGATTACGAGAGTACGATTTATAGGGTCCTCTGCTTGCCATTCTTTGTATACCTGCTCAGCCAAATATTTAGTACGACCATAATCATTAAAATAGTTTGGTTTGCCAGATTCGTCTGTGCCTGCTGAGGCGAAACCATAAATCGCAACAGAGCTGGTAAAAATAATTTTATTGATTCCATGACAGCGAGCTGCCTCACATACATTTACTGCGCCTTGAACATTCACATCATCATAGCGACTTAGTGGGAGAATATCATCGCGATGTACTGCAGCGAGGTTAATAATTGTTTCCACATTTTTAAGTTTATCTAGCGAGTCAATGTCCTCCACATTACAGTAAATACTTATATCCGATTTTTGACTGAAATCTATATCGTATATATTAGAACTAATATTCGCCTTTTCTAATCGGGTTAAAAGTTTTGAGCCAAGAAAACCAGCGCCGCCAATAATCCCAACTTTATTTGAATTCATATTTCACCCATTGCCCTCAGATAATATTTCGTTATTTGATACTGGTTGAATTTTTTAAATATCACATCTGTTCCATAATTTTTATGTAGATGGAAGTTTAATTTATTTAAAGCCATCTGGATAATTCGAATAAACTCTAAAGAGAGTTTTTTCAAGATAACTAGAATCACAATGAATGACCTTATCCAAAATAGCATTTGAAATAAATGATGAACTTAGATACTTAAATGGATGACCTTTTTTTGAAATATGCATACTTCTTTTACCTATAATTATTTCTAAACACGAAACAATCTGAGAAACTTCAAAATCAATAGGCATATTGAAGCTATATAAATTATCCGATAATTTTTTGTTAAAGATATATTTGGTCAAAGTAACTACATCTTCAATATCTATAATATTTCTTATTGTTCCTTTAAATAAATCATAAGCCTCTTCCTTATAGATCTTATATGCTAAAAAATTTGTTAATGTAAAAGGATTTTTAGATACCCCAACAACCTGAGGAAGTCTTATAACAATATTATTTTTACTGGAAAGGACAAGCTTCTCCAAAGATAATTTATGAGAGACATAAAGCGAGTTCTTGAGATTAGGATCGGTAACACTACAGGTACTAAAATATAATAATCTATTTGAGCTAGTAAGAGAGGATTTAAGAAGATCTTTCTCTCGTTTGTATTCAATTAAGCTTGTTTCCTTAGAATTTGACACTCCGCTTGCGAATAAAGTTACATCTTTACCCAGTTCTTCTGTGAGAAAAGCTTTTGCAATTAATCCTGAACCAATAATTTTCAGATTCTATCTCTTAAAAAGTTTTTAAAGTATTTCTACCCTGTATCCTCTAAAATATTTATAAAAAATTATATCTCCATAAAGGATTAAAAGCATTGTCTTTATTGCTATTAGAGTAAGCAAACTAAAATACTGATTTAAAAATAATCCATTAAATGCAATGAAGAAGAACAAAAGAAATAATTTAAACAACCATAGAGTTATATAAAAATATTTATCAATTTTATTTGAGATTAGGATTACTGATATAAGGCTAATAATAAACTTAATGCAGAAATCTTATAGCCAAAAATTGATAGTAAAAATAATTCAAAAGGAAATTTTAAAGAAAGCATAGTAGGAATATTATTGAATGCATGTAAACTTTTCTTGTAACCAATATCCCTTGATCAAATACATTCATTGAACCAAATATTAAAAATGATAATGAAATTATTGGAATAATTTAATTAAGATGCTGAAATTGTTTTTTTGTAGCTCTGAATCATTTTCTTAAAAATTTATATATAAAATATCTAAAGTTATATGGAATCAATCTTATGGGAAGTCTCATTAGTATATTTATAAAAAATTGTATGTGACTAATGTGTTTAATGCTTTTTAGAAAGAAAAAAAACTTTATTTCATTTTTTAAATATTGATACCCGCCTCTTCGCTTTGCTTGATTTACATTTGCTCTCATATAAATCAATGGTTTGCCAAGATTTGCACATTTTGTATTTACATTAAACATTCTTATCCAAAGATAATAATCATCGAAACCAGTGAAATTTTTTGGTCCACCTGCTGCAATAACTTTACTTTTTCTGTAAATAATACTTGGATGGTTAAAGGGATTCCTATATCTTGATCCTTCTATAATATCCTTATGATTGGTTGGAACATGCCTAATTCCTCTTATTATATTTATTTCTTCATCAAACTCTATTGCGTAGGAACCGACTATATCTACATCTTTATGTGCTTCTAAAAAATTTATTTGCTCATAAAACCTATTTGGCATAGAAATATCATCTGAATCCATTCTTGCAACATACTCATAATCACAAAACCTAAGTCCATACGCTAAAGCTTCTCCAAGACCCTTGTTTTCTTTTAAAGATAATACTTTCATACAGGCCCCAATATGATGTTCCCACTTTTTAACTACATCACTTAATTTCTTGGGAATGGGCCCATCTAGTACTATAACAATTTGATTAGGTTTTAATGATTGATCATTCCATATGCTTTTAAATGAATGATTTAAAAAAATAGGATTTTCTGTTTTGTAGATAGACATAAGCAAAGAAAACTTAAGCATATTTTTAATTCTTTACCTTTTTGTTTATTTGTTCCATGAACTATCCCAATAGTTAAAATATAACAAAAAATTATAAATAACTTCTCAAATGCCACTATTTATATTTAACATCAACATAAGCAATCCTAAGTTAGAAATTTTAACTTTAATATTTACCTAAATGCTAAATATAGCTTGTACTAAAACTAGTAGAGTTATTAAAACTCCCAAAATTCCTGCATCATATTTAATCCTGTTATGAAGCCAACTACCATAACTGTAATTTCATCAAGCAAAACTGTATTATTAAGGTAGCTGTTAATTCACTATCGAAAGTCAAAACTAGATTATCACGGTCGTATACGGGAATAAGTACATTAAGAGTAGTTAGATTTTCATCTCTCAAATTCTTTAATTGCTTTTTAGTTAAATGTGACTACAAAAGTTATTAAGTTTCAATCAAGCTTACTCGAATCTTCATTATTATCAATGATGTCTTTGGGGATATTAAAGCCCATCATTGTACTTAAAGGTATGCTTAATAGACGGATAACAGTCCAAATTATTACCTCGGCAAAAGCTAAAATCTGACCGCCCCAATGTCTTAGGAAAGTCGCTTCTTTACTTGATGAAAAATTAATAATTTTTGATTCAGAATCCCTCAATAGTTTAGAAGTCTTGGACGAAATCTTTGCTGAAATAGAATTACTATGAAAAACGCCCACTACTCTGAGATGACTAAAGCTCACTTTAATATCAGATCTACCAAAGATACGGCTATACCAATCAACATCTATGAGCCACTTTAGCCTGGGATCAAATTTTTCCAAACACTTCCGCCGCACACATAGGTTACTCGGTGATCCTATGAAGTTCCTTCGTAAAATAGACCTATGACTAAAATAAAAGTAGCTTTTAGCAATCCACATAGGGACATGAGCTCTGAATCTGTTTGGAATTATTGTCTGAACACAGCACTTAAGAACAACAACATCGTCAGCGTCTTGCTTTTTAAGAAGCTTTGCTAACTTACTAAAAAAGTTTTTATCATAAGGAAACTCATCATGATGCATGAATAAAACAAACTCCCCAACACTTGAATCAAGTAATGAATTCCAATTCTTCGCAGCCCCTAAACTAGGTGAATTACGAACAAACTTAAAAGATTCAAACTCACTGATAGGATGCTCGTCTACCATATCCTTGACATCCGAAAACTGAGAATCATCAGAAACAACACACTCCAAAGGCAAACCTGCAGACAATCCTCCAAATACCAAATCAAGAATTCTTTTAACTCCGTTTGCATAATCATAAGCAGGAATCAAAACAGATAGTAAGGGTTTAGAAGGCATAATCAATCACACTAAATGTATCGCGAGTGGGTAGAGCCGAATTAGCGACTAACAATCTTTTCAATCCTTTCCGAATGACCAACTTGTGGCGCGGAATTGATAATAATAATAGCTAGAAAGTAACTGAGCATTACTAAAAGCTTTTCAAACCCACTGTTAATAAATAAAACCAAAATGAAGCTCACAAATATACCAAATTTAGTTGACTTTTTCAGACCGACAAAACTGAATACGAATTTGGTAAAAACGAAAACAAACAATATCACTCCAATAAGTCCAAAATCATTCAATGTCCCTAATAAGAAAGAATCTCCACTATAATTCTTTTCCAAGTCGCCTAAAAAAAGACCTGTATTCTGCCCAACTTGGGACCCCATAAGAAGATCAAGCATATTAACTCCTTCAAACATATTGACCCAGGCCTCAGTCCGATTAGCATCAGAGTAAGAGACCATCATAGAATAATTGTTCAAAATAACCTCAGTCTGCTGATAGTAAAGTATTCCTAGTATAATAATCGCCATAATGAATGCAGCCTTTACATTTTTATCAAAGACTATGCTAATAAGGTACATCGCAAAAAGACCTGTGAAAACGGAACGCGAAAAACATAAGTATAATGATAATAATAGGCATAATTTCAAGAACAGATGAAATTTCTTATTAGCAAATTCACTGTAAAATATGACCCAAGATATCGCCAATAAAAAATTTGCGTAAGCTATTACCGTTCCGCCAACACCACCATTTGCCCTAAAAAAACCGAGTGAATTAGAGCTAACTACATTACCTCCTGCGGTTTGAAGTAGTAGTAAATTACCTAGCATTGGGTGTTGTAAAATCGAGTAGAAGCAAGTCAACAAGAAATAAGCTAAAAGTAAATACTTTAGATATCTTGCGCTTTTAACATTATTATACTGCCCTACCAGCAACACTAATCCGCCGAACATGATAAATCTAACCGCACTATAAATAGCGCCAACCATCTCTTCAAAAGGACGTCCTTCAAAATAAACGTGGGCAAGTTCAGCAGCCAATCTAGCTAGAACATAAATCATAAAAATAAACAAAGGGACTTTTAGAGATAACTCTTTATGTATAAAGAGCAAAATCACAATGAAGCAAAGAGAAATCTGGAAGCCAGTGACTAGAAAGTGAGGAATTCCTAGATATATATCTAACCAAGGTTTAAATGATGCGAGTAAAAAATAAACCGTAACAAAAACACCAAACATTCGATATTTTGAAAAAATCATTAAAGAATTACTCAAACCACACGCCTCGAAAAAATCTAAACATTAGGAAATTTAGAAAGGATTTTTTACGTCCAGCATTTACTGCCATTTTAAATTGCTTTTCAAGCTGGGTTAACTTTTCTCTAGGAAACCGCAGGAAACTAAAGATTTTAGTGGCGACGCTGATTTTTGCTGACACACCCACAACGTTATTTAAATGCTGGCGATACATTACGAGAGGCTCTCGAATGAACAAAAAAATGCCCCCATTATACTTGGCGATTAAAGCTAACCACCAATCATGCATTAAAATTTCACCATTACATTCAAGATTAACTGCCAAATCGACTAGTCTTCGATTGACTACGACAGTGCAGCCAGGAATAAAATTAGTATAATCGAGGCTTTGTATTAGCTTATTCACAGAGAAGTTAGTTGTTACCTTGGACAACCCAGACCTCTCGATAATACAAAGATCCTCGTCTACTAAACAATAATCTGAAAATACAAACATTGGCGCTGTAAGGTTTTTGCTTTCGGCATTGGCCATTAGAGCCAAACATTTCCTTACCTTCCCGCTCTTCCAAACATCATCTTGATCTGCAAGTAAAACGTAGTCCGCGGAAGAAACTTTTAACAATCCCATAAAATTTTGCGCTGAACCCATCGGCTTAGATGAATCATTCATATAAAAGACTATGTTGAGGCGATCCTCATAACTCCTTATGATGTCCAAAGTATTATCTATCGATCCATCATCCGACACTAAAACTTCAAAATCTTTTAGATCTTGATTGACAAGACTATCGAGAAAACTCGAAATAAAAGCTCCTCCATTATAAGTTGCTAAGCATATCTGAACTGTTTTCATATAAAGTTAACCCGGAGAGGAAATCGATCAGTTTTAAATATAAATAGGTTAAGAGCATTGCTTATAAAGTCGCCGTTGAAAGTATTGAAATTCAATCGGTTACTCCTTTATTTATGAACAATGGAGGCAAAAAATCATTATAGGGCCAGCTCTCTATGCAGAATACGTTTGAATCATGAGTCATTTTTGCACACAAACCAGCCCAAAATGCAAAGCTAGAATTTGATAAAAATAAACTATGGGCCGATGCTAAAGAAACAAAATCGTCTTTTGCTGAGAGACTTGAAACCTCGAAGTTAACATTTAGCCCTTTAAAAATTTTATTAGCGAAGTCAGAGTCGTTAGTTGCAATAAATATTTTAAGATTGTCTTCTTTTGTGAACTCAAGTGCGTCTCTAATATTACTCCTTGTCAACCGAGAAGAATGCTTAAAATCCCCGCCTCTCAAATGAAATCCCATATGATTTAACTGAATCTTATCTTCCAAGCCTAAAATTTTAACTAACCAGACGGCTACGGTATTTACCGCATCCAGAGATACGTGATCGACCGATTGAAAATAGCCAATATCCCACTTAATTCTTCCTTTGTTTTCACTTGAGACAAGATCCAATCTTTCATCAAACCTAGTCTTTAGATTCAGTTTTCGAAGCAAAAACTTACTACCTATAAAAAAGATCTCTGGAAATTTTATTGATCGATGATCTATAGACAACGAATCCATCAATAACTCAACATTTAACCAATCATCATGTTTAGTATAACCACTCAGCCAGTAGAGCAGATTACCGTATGCGCCAAAATAAACCATCTCAACCGGAATACCACGTTTCTTAAATTCTAGTGCTCTAGCAATTTGGAAAAATTGATTACCCAAGCCGCCCATCAATAGAATTTTGTAGCCTGATCCTACATAATCAATAGCCATTCAGATCCATCTATCGAGTAAAAACATAATCATACTATAACCAGTTTTAAATCTAACTTTATTCAACATACTTACTACCTAATATATTTTTTTTATAAATCAGGAAATTATCACTACCATTTCGACTAAAATCGTAAATAGAATATTGGATATAACCAAAACATTGTAGCTTAAACATCAAGATGCGCTTTATAAGAACGCTATCATCATAAGCACTTAAAACGCTTGACTGATAACATTTTCTAAGAGATCTATCTCATTATCTATATCCACATGGTGATTACCAACAAATAGACCATTTTTGTCAACATAGTCTGCATTAACCATTTCACCATGCACTTCGAAATTAAAGTATTCTAAAACTTCTGTGTTTTTTAAGAAATTACCAGTAACGATAGGGCGACTCTCGATACCATGTTCTGTAAAAAGCTTCACTAATTCAAATCGAGAAAATGGACTGTTTTCGTTAATAACTAAGGAGAAACCGAACCAGCTACTTTTCCCTATTTCACTTTGAACAGTTATGTAGGGGTGATTTTTAAATCGTTGAAGAAAATAAACAGCATTTTTTTGTCGATTCTTAATAAACTGTGGTAGTTTTTTTATTTGCTCAATGCCAATAGCTCCACTCATTTCGAGTGGTCTAACGTTATAACCTGGCAAGACAAATTTAAAAGACTCTTCAAATGGGTCATCGCTTTTAATACCTGAAACCAAGTTATGCTTTGGTAAATTTCGAGTCCATCCATGAGCTCGTAAACTTAGCAAGATATGGTAAAGCTCTTCGTCATCAGTAATTACACAACCACCCTCCATAGTGGCAATATGATGACTATAAAATGAACTAAATGTACCCATTAAACCGAAAGTGCCGGTATATTTATCTCCGTATGTTGCACCCAATGATTCACAATTATCTTCCAAAATAATGACATTTCGATCTCCGACTAGATCCTGTATTGCATCAAAATCATTAGGATTTCCAAGTAGATTGACAGTAAGTATTGCCTTTGTTTTATCAGTAATCGCACTTTTAAGTTGATCTAAGTCAATATTTAAAGTGTCACGATCTATATCTACAAATTTTATTTTTAGCCCATACTGTTGCAAAGGAAAGTAAGTTGTCGACCAAGAAACTACAGGGACTATCACCTCATCACCACGCCTTAGTTTTCGTGATTCATCTTTGGTAAAGAACATTGCAGCAATCATGAGAAGGTTGGCGGTTGAACCAGAGCTAGTCATAATTGCAAAATCACTTCCAATATACTTGGCAAAATCTTTCTCGTATTTTTCAACCTTTTTACCCATAGAATACATATCAGATTTTATTACTGCATGGATTGCTTCAATCTCTTTAGAATCCCATGTATTTGATGCTAACTTATATCCCATTATTCTGAACTTCTTTATAAAAATTATATGCTCTAGTTATTCCCTCAATCAATTGAGTTTTAGAATGCCACCCGAAATCAGTCAATTTTTGAATGTCTACTAACTTTTGCTTCATCCCAACCGGCTTGCTTAAGTCGTAATCGAAATCTCCAGTATAATTAACTACTTTTGCTATTGCCTCATAATACTCAGTAATTGAATAATCTCGGCCCATGCCCACATTAATATTTTGTGGCATATTATTAAATCGGTCTATCGCAAAAAAAACAAAATCGGCAAGATCACTGGCACACATAAACTCTCGTCTAGCTGTTCCATCACCCCATATATCAATAATTTCTTTTCCCTCCTTCTTAGCTTCAGAAAGTTTACGGATCGCTGCAGGAATGAGATGCGAATTCTGAGGATCATAATTATCGTGGCGACCATATAAGTTACAAGGAATAATAGTTTTATAGTTTTTGCTTACATCCTTACTCGCTATATATTCACAAAGTTTTGCTGAGACTATTTTGGCCAAAGCATAGCCCTCATTAGTTGGTTCAAGCTCTCCCTTCAACACACAGTCTTCTTTTAATGGATTTACAGCATCTCTCGGATACATGCATGAGCTACCAAAATTTAGCAGATTAGTTACTCCTACTGAGGCAGCAGCCGAAATAACACTCAGGCCCATATCAATATTTTTAGCCAGAAAATCAACCGGGTTTGCGATATTTGCTTGTATGCCCCCCACTCTTCCTGCGGCATGTATAACAATGTCGGGTGCTAAAACCTCAATATATTCGCGCACCGCGTTACGATCTAATAGATCCAAATCTTGACTTCTAGGTGAGAAAATTTCGTGGAGGTTAGCTGTTGGGTTTTCAAGGATATTTTTCCCAACCATCCCATTACCACCAGTTAGAAAAATTTTCATAATTTAGTTCCTAATCACTACTAGGCGTAATTTCATGACCATGGGTTTTTAGATGAATCAAGCGTTTTGCAATTTTCAGATCTTCTTCTACCATTTCGGCACACATCTCTTGGACGGATATTTCAGGGACCCATCCAAGTTTATTTTTTGCATTAGATGGGTCTCCTAGTAACATTTCAACTTCGGTTGGTCTAAAATAATTTGGATCGACCTTGATAACGACATCCCCAACTTTTAGAGCTGGTGCATTATTCCCCTCTATAGCTGCAACAACGGCTTTCTCATCAACACCTTGACCAGAGAATTCAAGATCAATCCCTATTTCTTTGGCTGACCATATAGCAAATTGACGTACAGAGTATTGAAGCCCTGTTGCAATAACAAAATCTTCTGGTTTATTTTGCTGAAGCATCATCCACTTCATTCGCACATAATCTTTTGCATGTCCCCAATCACGCAGCGCATTCAGGTTGCCTAGGTATAAACATTTATCTATCCCCTGAGCAATATTGCTCAATCCTCGAGTGATTTTACGGGTTACAAATGTCTCTCCGCGCCTAGGTGATTCATGATTAAAAAGGACTCCATTACAAGCGTACATCCCATAAGCTTCACGATAATTCACTGTTATCCAGTAAGCGTAAAGCTTTGCCACCGCATATGGTGAGCGTGGATAGAATGGAGTTGTCTCCGTTTGAGGCGTTTCTTGCACTAGCCCGTAAAGCTCAGAAGTTGAAGCTTGATAAAATCTTGTTTTCTTCTCAAGACCCAAAAAATGTATCGCCTCCAATAAACGTAACGTCCCCATTGCATCAACATCAGCTGTATATTCCGGAGCCTCAAAACTTACGGCTACATGAGACTGTGCTCCGAGGTTATAGACTTCATCTGGCTGTACCTCAGATATTATACGAGTAAGATTTGACGAATCGGTAAGATCACCATGATGAAGTACAAAATTCTGATCCTCGACATGCGGGTCTTCATAAATATGATCTATTCTTTGAGTATTAAACGATGAGGTTCTTCGTTTAATGCCATGCACCTCGTACCCTTTTTCTAATAATAATTCTGCTAAATAGGATCCATCTTGACCAGTAACACCGGTAATTAGAGCTTTTTTCTTCATTTTTTATCCTCTTTTTTAGACTGTTATGGAATATTCGATGAAGTCAATACTCATAATCTGATATAGAGCTAATCATCAATTCATATAAACTTCTAAATGAGTAGTATTATTTCAGAGGCTGTAGAGCGATGCTAGGCTTTCTTGAATTTGTATTAGCGCCTTAACTAAATCATAAAGCAAATAATTTACATCCTTGCCGCTAAAAGTGAATTAATTTTAATAACCGGATTAGTTTTTGGACCATACTAATAGCTTTTTTAAAATCAGGAAGTAGCCCAACAAAATTTAAGGTAACGATTTATTTATATAGCTTTTTTTAATAAGCTTTAAGTTGCCCGCTTGGGCTGGCGTGGATAAACATTAGCAATCTAACAGGGTTAACTACGAAGCGAGTAAATTTATCAATGGTGACTGAATAGATTTGAATTGTGTATATTATTTTGCATTATTTATGTATCTTAAAGACAAATTTTTCCCCATATTCTGCCAAATCTCTTCGCTGTATTTCTGAGCCATCACTGAAATAGAGAAGGTTAAAAATGCAAT
>MDTB01013609.1_pt1 | contig 12055 bp, 9 predicted proteins | sample 811161 | NCBI WGS metagenome assembly MDTB01 (sample SAMN05326650, study PRJNA326480) | marine metagenome | isolation source: seawater | place: Mediterranean Sea | collected 2009 | reverse complement strand
TAATTTAAATCTATATGAAAACGGCAAACTCACTTGCTGTAGTCCTCATCGCGTCGAGGTTGGGACTTACGAGGATGATCCCAAGAATTTAGAAAAGACAATTCTTGAGACGACGAAAGGATTAGATCTATCGAAGTGTCCACCCAGCTGTCGATATCATCCGCTAAACCATCTCGTGGATACCGTTGTAAATCCAGAACGCGCCCGACAATTTCACCATAACTTCCTTTGATATGGATCGTAGATAGGATGGAAAAATGGATTGCACCAGCGAGTTTATAGAACACGGCTATTCGGAACTGGGATCGATTATCCCACAAGCATACTGTGCAAAAATCCTCAATACTGTGCATGACACCAGGAAGTTTGACAGTAGTCTATTTTTCGACGAAGCCGAATTCGAACGCCTAAATCCCGATGCTTTTAACAAAAACCCACGCCCTGGGAGCAATGTTCTTGAACATTTTCCGGAAGAACTCAATGTGGTTGAGCGCAATGAGCAATTGGTCGACCTCCTCACAAAACTGCTCGGTCCGCATTACAATATTTTCCGCAAAAAACTCGTTTGTGGGATGCCCGAACGTAAACTCCCAAAATGGATTTTAGATAGGATCAGCGGAATGCCGTCGAATAATCTCGCACATTTCGTGAAGCCGGAATTCACGGATATTACATATTTCTATGGTATCGATTTCCATCAGGACATTGTCGACTGGAAAGACCGTCGATCCGATTTCTTGACAGTCTATGTTTATCTTGACGAAGTCGGAGAGACGGACGCCCCGCTATTCGTTGTACCCGATTCACAACTCCTTGGAGCTAACTGTTTCCCTCACGATCTTGAACCGCTAAATACCAACAACTCCTTGTGGCGCTATAGGTCCGACGACGGAAAATCACTGGAAGTATGCCATCACGTAATGACCGGTGGCGCAGGACACGTTGCGTGCTGGCATCCGCTCATGCTGCACGGAACTGGGCCTGATCTCAGCGATCATCCGCGTTTGTCACTGCGCTATTTGATCGAGCGGGATCCCGACGGCGGACCCTACGGGATAGATATCGCAAACGATCTAATTAACGGCCCTTTAGAGACGCCAGAGCCTCGTAAAGATTTAGACCGAAGAGGCCTAGCCGTTGTGCAAAACAATCACCTTTATGAACTTTCTCGGACAACGCATTAGTGCTCGCAGGTATCTTTCCGGATCGTAATGTTTAGCATCATCCGAGAAGAAGAGGACTGGCAGCGAATATACGATTGCCTACCCGCTCCAAACACACTCCTGCACTATAAATATGTCTCCGCCGCTGCGACATTAGAGCAAAACGGTTATCCGGAATTGGCGGTATGGCAAGACGATAAAACACTGATTGCCCACCCCTACATTCGTCGTGAGATCCCCGACGCAATGGGTTTCTGTGACTTGCGTTCGGCATTTGAATTTGGCGGTTTCTGGTCTGGCCCGGAAAATGTACTACCCCCGGCTCGTGCGTTGGATCAGTTCGACCGCGACTTCGAAGAGCACTGTAACGCTAATGGAATTGTTTGCGAGTTCATCCGATTCCATCCCTATCTTCCATACGTATCAGAGGCAGAAAGTAGCTACGAGTTATCGAAACCCGCAGCCAACGTCTCCATTTCACTCCAGCAACCTTATGACAAGATTTTTGCCGGTTATCGCACAAGCAAACAGAAACAAGTGCGTCAGGGGCGACGCCATGGATTACAATTATCCGCGTCGAACGATTACGATACTTTCGTGAAGACGTATCATGAAAATCTCGACCGCCTCAACGCGAACGAATTCTATTATTTCCCGACGTCATTCTTCCGCGCGGTTTCTGAATTCATAGAAATGAAATTAATACACGACACGAATGGCGAACTATGCGGCGCCCATTGCTATCTCCATGATGGTAACATCACTCACGCGTTTCTTTGTCACGCTCGGCAGGAAAAATTAAATCTAAGGCCGAACGATTTTGCCTACGACAGTGTAATCTCTGACCTTGCTGACAGCACTTCTCACTATTTCCATTTTGGCGGCGGCGCTCCCAGTCTCACGGCTTATAAGCAGCAATTTTCACCCGTTACAATTCCATACATAACAGGCCGAAAGGTTTTTATGCCCGAGCTATATCGCACCCTAACCATCGCTCATGAGGCAAGGACTAACCGGCCCAACCACACTGCAGAATATTTCCCTGCTTATAGAGCAAAATAAATTTTCCTTTCGACTATCCCCCTGCCCGCTCGAATGCGTTTAAAATCACACCTGCGGCGCGATCTATCTTCTCTCTATCATAGTCTTCGCTAACCCAAAGATTAAGAACTTCACGCCCCCAACTTTCCGCCCCCGACTGATCTCGATTGGCTAATAAAACAGGGAAATTCGCTGTTAGTGGTTGGTAGTTTGTGCCGGCATCCAATTGGGCTTCCCTCAGTACATCTACGATCTCATCCCGAAAATTCTGCACCCTCCGAATAGCACGCCACGGTGTCACATGTTCCAATGTCGGTGTTGCCGCAAATTGCTCACATGGCTTGAGCGCCTGGTACCACCATTCCAATCGTTCCAGACGGCTCTCCACTCTCTGACGAAGACCACTTAGTGCCTTTTGTAGTGGTGCGGTTAAATCGTCCGAAAATCCATATCGTAAGTCGCCTAATTCCTCAAATAGTAAGCGCTCTACCAACGGAGATTCCTTGGACATAGATGCTCTTTGATTTAACAAACGTCGGCGTTGGAGGACGATTAATTCCTCCCGTTCGCGCGCGACTTTATCAAATGCAGGATATAGCGCCTCTCGTTCCTGCAACTGATCTGCAAGTTGCGAATCGTCAGTGAGAAAAACACCACCTCCTCCCGCCGCATCGAGCGTTTTCCCGGGACCAAAACTCACAATTAATCCATCACCAAATGCGCGCTTGGACGCATTGGCCGACATCCGGGCTGATGTCGCCACGCAATCATTCTCCAAGACAAACCAACCGCGACGGCGCGCGACTTCCACGGTCTTTGGATATTCCTGAACGAAGCCGTAGAGATGCGTAGGCATTACGACGCCTTGACCGGTCGCCGCAAGTATCGCGGAAGCGAGCGTTTCATCTGATGCCAACCCGGATGTTGGATCGACGTCAGCCAAAGTTATTTGCGCCCCGGCACCAATACCCGCGATTAGAATTGGCGGGCATATATTGGATGGGATGACGAAGGTAAAATCCCGGTGGGTACCCATCACCTCAAACAAAGCCGTAATCCCAGATCGTGCGCGCCCGAGCAGAACTGCGTGCGCATACCCGAAAAGTTCGGCAAGATCACGCTTCAGAGCGTTTCGTGTCATCGACTTCGCCTCTCTCGGGCTCCGCAGGCCCGAATTTCGCTTACTCTTCGGGGACACTATGGCCGAAGCGGTTCTATCAAAACAATAATACTCCTCAAATACACGAATGTTATAAAACCATGGAATGGATCGACACAGTAAACGACCTACTTGCAGATGAAGACAGTCGGCGACGTGCGCGGTTTGGGCCCGCTAAATTACCGGTCACTTTTATCTTTGCGCTACCGCGCGGCGCCTCGACGCCCTTTCATCAATTGATCTTGAGTTCGATGCAAGTCGGATATGCCAGTAACATCATGGCTCGATTTTGGCGTGCGCCTTATCTAGGCGCCTTGTTGCAGGAAGATATGCAGACAAATGATTACGTCAGTAACTTTCGATCGAAACTAGGCAATACATTCGGCCCCCTAGAGCCTCACGAATGGGGATGGTTTTGGCGCCACTGGCTCCATCTCAAGGGAGACGATCACTATTGTAGCAAGAATGACCCGCCTGACTTCAAAGTACTCAGCAGCCTATTTGGCGCCATCGAAAGCGTTATGGAAGCACCACTTATATTCGACAGTGTCTTCGCAATGGCCAATATTCGAGAAGTGCGCCAAGCAATACCTAAAACACTAGCAGCGCATGTCATTCGGCCGCCCTACTACGTTTGCAATTCGATCATCAAAGGACGATTGGCACGAAGCGGCAATCTTTCCGAGTTCTATGGACACCGCCCGCGCAATATCGATGACATTCTTAAAATCAACGACCCGGTCGAACAGATAGTTCGACAGGTAAAATCAATTCTTAATGAAATGGAACGGGATTTAGCGTCTTTCTCTTCAGATGAAGTCTTCACGGTACATCAAGATGAACTTTTGGATGACTTCAATGCAATTACAGACAGATATGCGCATTTTCTCGCAAGCCATGATGTAGAAGTCACTCGTAAAACCAATGCGCTTTCCGTCAGATTTAAAAGCAGAAATACGCCTTCGTTGATAGAGCCTGCCTACCGCGAATGCCTCAATAAATATTTTGAAAAAATCATCGGCCCAATCCCACCAGGTGCATAAGAGCCATCACTCAAAGCCCTAATTATCATTTCTTACACCTTTGGCCAGGATATAGATAAATTCACCCTCACCTTCCGCATCAACCTTCTCGGTAGCGTCAGACAGTCCGGCACGGGGATCATTGTTCGCTGCTAATCTTTCTTGAATTACCGACCGATATGGAGAAACCTCGGACGAGGTAAAAGAACATTCCACGATAAGGCCTGCCTCTTCTAAAGCTCGACAAAGAAAGTCTTGGCTGAAAAACTGATAGTGATTGCCGCCACGAATGGCCGGTGCAAACCCTCCCATCTGCTTGCGTAAATATGAATCGTGATTGGGAAGCGTAATGAACAGCTGCCCCTCTGGCGAAAGCGCTGAAACCATTGCCAAAATACTATCCCGCGGCGCTAAGCTGTGTTCTAGACAATGGCTCGAGAGAATGAGATCGAATTTAGCCGTCGAATTTGCTGTGACATAATCGGTCAAGGTGCCAACCTCGCCTTTAAATCCAAATGTCTTCGTCACAAAATCAATCGAATCATTCGCCAAATCCACACCCGTTAATTCTGCACCCGGGTAGTATTTGCGAATCGTTGCAAGCAAGCCTCCCCATGAGCAACCATCGTCGAGCACGCTTATATCAGGAGCCAATTTGGGGAGCACCGAAACGATGAATTCATAATGTCGCATTTTTGATGCCCAAATGGAATTCGGATCGGCGACAGCCTCTAGCGACACTGGGAGTGCCGTCCCCTTCTGCCGCAAATATTGAGAGTTATAATGCTTTGCTGCGGCCTCCGGTGTGGGGCAAGGATTAGCATATCGATGACCGCAATTGCAGCACCGAACAATACTGACGGTGACCCACGCAAATTCTTCATGAATATGTGGTTGGTATTCTTCCGAATCACAAAATGGGCACGGGATGCAACGTCCAAACTCGCACCATGCGACATTCGGAATTAGCATCGTTAAATGCGCGTCATTCCAGCGATATAACGTTCGGCTTCGGAGAAGTCATTCGCTTCGGGGTTTAGCAATGAACGATGCCTGCAATGCGTACAATTCTTACAGTCTTCGTTCATATTCTCAGGATCGTTCACCCCCTTACGGAAGGTCGACAACGTGGAACCTCGCCAAATGTCCAAGATCGGTGTTTCTAGAAAATTGCCGATTGGATCATACGAAACTGGGCAGGCGAAAACGTCACCGTTGGCTTGTAAGGACAGACGATGCCAGGGCATGTCGCAATACCGATGGCCAAGATCTCTGGTTTGTTCCTCATTGCTCTCGACATCGCCGCTTTGCAAATCGAGTTTAACACCGATTTTTTCTGCATAATCCATCGCCGTTCGGCAAAATTTCCGATAATTTTCGATGTCCGATAGTGGCATCAGATGTCGTAAATGATCGGCGTGAGCTTTAAACGATGTGACCTGCAAGCCCTCGACCGCATCGAATTCATTTACAAAATCCAATGCCAGTTCAATCTCATCAAGAGTATCCTGCATGGCAACGGTCGAGATGCGCAGCATCGGCAACTCAGTCCGCCGCTCAGCTTTTAATTCGTTTAGGACGCGAAGATTCTCCTTCACTCGATCTAACTGACGGGCGCCCATGCTTTTCTTATAGGTATCGGGGGTAAATCCGGTAATCGATACTGTCAGATATTTAAGGCGACCGACAAGTGACTCCGCGATTTCCCGAGTCAGTTTAATGCCGTTGGTCGAGAAATAAGATTCTATCGGGTATTCGCTTATCTTATTAAAGATTTTCGTAAAATCCTTACAAACCAACGGTTCGTATTTTCCGAATAATGTTATCGACTCAAGATGAGGCAACAATGGTTCCAGCCGCATAAATTGTTCATAACTCATGCTCGCAGATTCCGGCGGCGCAAAGAAATTTAAATGGCAGAAACGGCAGCGGAGATTACATTGGCTGGTAAGATCTATATCGATGTGATTTGGAATATTCAGAGGCTGAAAATCTGCCCCCTCAAACCCTCGATGATGCGGTGACGGGACAAATTCTTCAGCCCTACAGTCATTCACTTTTGCCACTATAAATCTGCCTTCCAAGATACTGCGGAAATAGTCCCTCTAATTCCGAAAATACCTGCTAAACCACTGATAAACCGCTTGCAACCGTAGTGCCAACACTACGTTAGTGCCCCAAAAGTGTCAAAATGACCGCGCGTATTTTGACTTATACTGATTCCAAACAATTTCGGCTATTCAAGTTTACCACATTGCAAATTTCCCGCTCATCGGCAGCCCGACTAATCCGCAAAATTTACCTATTCTGCGAGCATCGACATCTACCGCGACATATATTGTATTCACACGATGTTTCTAGCACGATGTTTCTAGCACGATCTTTTCACAGGACCGTCGGAAGGCTCAGACATCATCATGGAGACCAATGGAGATCGGTTTTACAACCAACTCATTCATGAGTCCGTGGAGGCCTTCCCTACCGATAAACCCGACCTACTGAAAGGTTTTCTCACGTCAGTCTGCAGCGCGTCTCCGACATTGAATGAGCTAATCGGAGCCCAGATAGAAGAATTGATCGCAGAACCAACGTCACAAGATAGAGCAACCGTGCTCAGTAAAGTCCTTACCTTCGTATATGCGACGGTAGAATTAAGACCAATTGCCGACAAATACTTTGGAGAATATTGCGCGTTACAGGCATCGAACTTTATCGAACAATTTACCGCCTGTGACGACCGAAAAGTCCTATTTATTGCCCATATTCCCTATTTTCAGATTGCCCGTGAAAGTGTCGCATTGAGAGAACTAGGATATAAAACTTTTCTAATTCATGCGGAAAATTCCAATCCTAGCAACAACGAATTGCGTTCGGATTGTTATGACGGACAAATATCGTTGCCGCCAAACTTAATTTTATTTCAACATGTTATCCAATTTTGCAATCCCGAGCTTATTCATCTCCAAGTCGGAATGTTCGAATTAGAATTCCCGATCTCAAGATTCATCGCGGAAAATAAAGGAAACGCATATTGCGTCGCTGCCTTCTACGACATTCTCTCCAACTGGTGTGAATATGAGGATTTAGAAAAAGAGATGCCTGAATTGGCGGGTTTTAGCTACGAAACAGAAAAATCTGTGGTCACTAATAGCACCGCCGTTACCTGCCGCTTCCACCCTTCGGCAATTAAAGAGTTTCGGACATTCCATTCTACTGAGATCGAAGTCATGGAATTCCATCCATATCCGCTACCGGATTTCATAAAATATTCAAAGGATAAGCATTCTCACCGAGACGGTATTACCCGACTGATTTATGCTGGCCGAGTGGTGAAATTGGAACCAAATGGATCGTTTCCCTGGCCACACCTACGAATTGGCGGTTATTTGATCAATACGTTTAGGCGCATAACCGAGCAAGGAATCGCGTTGGATTTTTTCATGGATCCTAATTTCGACATTCGCAGCGAAATGGGATACGAGCTTTATCAAGAAATGGCTATGATGGATGATTTGTTTGCGTTGAAGAGCGGATTACCACCTGACAAATTCGCAAACGCAATAAATCACCACGACTTCGGCCTCAACATGATCGCAGTCGACACTCAAAAACTCGCAAACAAGAAGACGCAATTTCTAAGCGTAGGCACCAAAATATTCACCTACCTCGAAGCAGGGTTGCCCGTAATCGTCAATCGAGAATGGACGCATACTTCTGATCTTATCGAAGAAAATGGCCTCGGTATTTCCTTACATAGCTATGAAATCGACCGATTAAGCGAAGCAATCGCCGCTTTCGATTATGATCAAGCTGTTGAAAATATTAAGAAATATAATACGGATAATAATCTTTACGATAGAATAGAAAACCTGTCGGCGCTATACGAACGAATTCTTCCTAAATGGAAATGCAAAGATTAACTCAATAATCATTGGCTCCCACGTTCTGGTGCCGGTTCGCCGCTAACTTCATTTCCGCTAGGCGTTGTAATGCTTGGTTCTTCGCATCCTTTTGGCGGGCATTCATGATACCGTCGAAAGCGTAATTTCCGAACAATTCGTGCATCAATTCCCTATTATACTCGCGGTATTCTTCCCAGACTGGTGAGACAAAATCGAGCCTCTCCCATTGACGGCGCAATATTTCGGTAAACTCCAAGACCTTTTGATTCTCTGGGAATTTCATCATGAAACGTTTACCGACGAATTTTGATGAAAACGCGATATTGCTGATCTGGTATTGATATTCTCGACTGAACGGCGTGTGGGCATTAAATCGATCAAATTCCGACCAGCCCTCGAGGTCTGTCGGCATCCGGTCTTCAAATCCTTGCGACAACGAACAACCCGGGTAGGGCACAAAGGTATAAAAGGGATTTAAAAAGGCGTTTGAATTATCCTTTATCAATCGCATCCCGAGTTGGACCGACGCTAAAACGTCGTCCCAGGTTTCCCCTGGAAACGCCATCATGAAATTGTAAGAGACACGAATATCCGTCGTCGCGAGCAGTTTATTACCGTCGATATACTGCTGCACGGTCTCTTTCTTCTTAATGAGTTTGAGTATGCGGTCGGATCCAGATTCCAAGCCCGAAGACATCAAACGCAACCCGTTTTTCTGCAGCGTCTTCACATCATTTCGGGAAATACAGTCAATGCGGCTTTGAATCATCCAACCGAATTGATTGTCGATGGCTTCCGCGAGCGGCATGAAGACCTTCTTGTTCGTCGTGATGTTCTCATCGGTGAATTTGATGATTTCGACATCGTAGGTATCGACCAAATGCATCATGCGGCGTACCGCATTGTCGACCTGAAAGGTCGCCCATTTACGATTTAGATTTCCCGTGGCGCAATATGCACATTGGAACGGACACCCGCGGCTGAATGTGAAGGCGGATACCCGTTTGTGCGGATATTGCGGGTTGAACATGTAATGTTCCATATCGACGAGATGATAGGGAATGTCAGGAATGGCATCCCAGTTCGTCACCATTCCATTCCAAATCTTTTGTTCGACTTCGCCTTGCCTTTCGATTTGGCGAACAAGCGTTGTCATCGCTTCCTCGCCTTCGCGCGTAATCACATAATCGACGGCGTCGTGAGCGACCGTTTGCTCAGGGAGCAATGTTGGATGCCAATTACCCCATATCGTGGGAACACCAAACTCATGGGCAATGTGAGACAGCGCGATGCCGTGATGCAATTGAGCGCCAGTCATGGACGAAATGCCAACTGCTATTGGATTCCGTTCTAATGCGGAGACATACTTATCCTCGGCATCGACCCTTTGGTCATATATGACGACATCGTATTCCTGGGCCAACGGCGCCGCGACCGAGAGAATTCCTAATGGAAGCTGATAAGCCCCCGGCATTTCCATCTCGGTCTCAGGAAAACATAGGATAACAACGCGTTTCTCTGTCATATCACCACATTTGGTTAATCGATTGCCGACTATTGTTAGCATCCCCCAAGTTTATACATATCAACGCAATTCCCACGCCATTTTACAGTAATGTATCTCAATCAACACAAGTCTTGGCGGGAATCTTTATCACCCCCACCTTTCAACAAATTCTTAAGATTAATCGTGGTCTAGAAACCTGCATATATCTCATTCAATTGCTCAACGGCCTTTTGTAGGAATTCAGTTGGCCCAAATAGCGCCGCCCATTGAATTAGGGGTCGAATGCCTGAGAGCCTTTCAGCCGAAATGAATTTTTCAAAATCTAGAATTACGGGCATTGCAGGTAATTCGGCATCCGAGAGCGAAATGATCGACCCCGGCATCGGTCCCTTTATGGCCACATTATAAAACGCCTGCAAATAGGTGCGGCGATCATCTGGCGACAATGACAATGCGAATTTAGCAGCCTCACCCGCAAAAAACGGGACGTCATCAACAGTCCTTGGCAGCAAAAAATTTGGCCGCTCCAAAACCCCTAGTTCCTCTCGTGAAACATCCGATGGATTCATCGATGGCCTTTTTGCAAAGGGAAATATCTGGTCCTCTATCAAACGGCTTGGGCAGAATGAACGGGTGACAATCGACGAGCCGTCCAAATTTTCCAACCTGTTGCCATAACCCTTGTATCCCTCGGGCGGTGAACAATTGACGACCTGTGCATGCGAGAAAAGAGAGGCTATTTCGTGTTCGCTCTCATCCCAATCACCTGCGAGTAACAACGTCGTCCCGTCAATATCTTCAAGAGCTCCGGACGCTTGCTCCTCAAGAAAACTTTTACCGTCGATAAGCTGTGCACTAATTCCAGCTTCGTGAAGCTGTTGCAACGCCCATAGGCCGTACCATTCGTCCCCGTCATGAAGAACAAATTCCCGGTCAGCGTTAGTTCGCGCCGCATAGAGTGCTACAGACTTCGCCGTTACTTGCGCGCAATAGGTCGTGTAAAATAGCTTCGCCGCCGCGACCTCGGTCGGATCATTTAATGTCAAAGGGTCGACTTGCTCCTTCGGCTGACCAACCCCCTTTGCAATGACAAAATCGATCTGCCGTCCAGCCTGATTAAATTGATCCCATTCCGGTAATTCAAAAACAATATCATCGACGAGCTCAAACCCGGTAAGCTCAAGGAGTTTCTTATACGTATTGAGTGAATAGTATATCAACGGCACGCCACGTATGGCGTGAGACATATGGACAAACGGATTTCCGTGGTCCCAGAATTCTAATTCCATACCAACATAAGAAAAACAGACAACGAGGTATCCGCCGGGACGCAGCAAACTATTCACTTTGCGGAAAGCATCGATGGGCTCCGATACCGAATAAAACGAGTTGTTAAATGTAATTAAATCGAAGTGTCCTGGAGTATCCGAATACTCCTCGAATATCCCTAATTCGGCGCGAACTTTCGGATATCGGACTTCACAATTAAAAATGCCACGCGGTGACGGCTCGACCAACACGCTTTCTTCGATATTTGGTGCCCGCTCCAGCATCGCGTTAGACCAAGCACCCGCCGCCCCGACATCCAAAACATGTCGGAATTCATCCCACGGCAAAGCATCCTTGAGTGCGTGCCAATTGTAGAACGTCCAAGAATGTTGAACATCGTCATGATGCCAGGCCGAATTGGCGATCGTGTAATAGTTTTTCTCCGCGTAGGGCGTTGATCCGGCGAGTTTTATTTGCGGATTCTCAAAAACGGTACCGCAATTTTCGCAAACCGATATTTTGATATCTTCATGGACATAAAACGTCTTGCCAACCTCGTCTCTCTTCGCAGACGGCAAGAGCGGCTTTGGTTGTTCCATACCACAAATCGGACAAGGAACCGCTATCAGCGAAAATCCCGTCCCAATACCTTTCGCACCCGACATGGTCGCCTCCTCGCACCGCACTTCATCCAAATTAAGTATAAACTAGTGCGAAAAACAAGTAATGTGTAAATATCATTAATAAGACACTTTAAAATATATTATATCTTGAATATTATATAAATACTACAATTCGCTTTTTTATTGAATACATTGGAAAAGATTAAGTTCAGGAATCAAATAGCACAATAATAAATGTATTTTTTGGCACGCATATTGTATTAAAACCAACAACTTGCGATTGGATTTCACTTGGATGAACCGAAACGTGTCTCACCATAAATTTGTTATGAAAGAACCTCAAAATCAGGTTGCTTATGACGAGCATAT
>MDTB01110028.1_pt1 | contig 12057 bp, 8 predicted proteins | sample 811161 | NCBI WGS metagenome assembly MDTB01 (sample SAMN05326650, study PRJNA326480) | marine metagenome | isolation source: seawater | place: Mediterranean Sea | collected 2009 | reverse complement strand
TAGCGGTATGTTTATGTTCAAAGCACAAGAAATAATTAAGGAAATAGAAAAATTCTCACCTGAGATATTATTAACGTGTAAAGAGACTCTTAATAAGAGTATTATAGATCTTGACTTTCAGAGATTAGATAAAGTCTCATTCAAAAAGTGCAAAAATATTTCTATAGATATTGCCGTAATGGAAAAAACTTCAAGAGGAATTGTAATTCCTTTGGATGTAGGATGGAGTGATGTCGGAAGTTGGGAGGTTATATGGAAGGCTTCAAAAAAAGATAATAAAGGTAACTTTACTGAGGGGAATGTAATTTTAGAAAATACAGAAAATTCTTATTTTAGAAGTGAGCACAGATTAATAGTAGGAATAGATTTAAATGAATTGGTAGTAGTTGAAACAAGCGATGCGATTTTAATATCCGATAAAAAGTCATCTCAAAAAGTTAAAAATATAGTTAATCATCTGAAGAAAAAAAACATCCCTGCAGGGGATTCTCATACAAAGGTTTATAGACCATGGGGACATTATCTATCAGTAGTAGAGGGTAATAGATGGCAAGTTAAATTAATACAGGTTAAACCAGGTGAAAAATTATCTCTTCAAATGCATCATCATAGATCTGAACATTGGGTTGTGGTCAGTGGCACCGCAAAAGTAGAGGTTGATAATAAAATAGAGATCTTATCTGAGAACCAAAGTGTTTATATACCTTTAGGTTCCAAGCATAGACTATCTAATCCAGGCAAAATATCCTTAACCCTCATAGAAGTCCAAAGCGGATCATATGTTGGTGAGGATGATATTGTGAGATTTGAAGATATATACGGTCGTTCAAAATGATATTAAAAATTTTGTTATGTAAAATTTATAGGGAAAATTCCAAAGAATTATCAAAACACAACTAAAAGCAAATTTCAAATAAATTTAAATTAATTTCCGTCTCCAACTCCCCAATAGTTTATTCCTTCTTTTAATATTTTAACTTTGTTGACTATATTTCTTGTATCAAAAACCCATGCAGGTTTTCTCATTATTTTATAACATTCTTGCCAGTCAATTTTTGAGTATTCTTCCCACTCAGTTAGCACAATAATTGCATCTGAAGATTCAATAGCATTATACATATTAGTTTGATATTCCCAACTCCCTTCGGAAAATTCCGTAATTAGTGGATTATTCTGCATAATATTCTTAATTTGCTTTTCAGAAACTTTAGGATCATGAATTGACAAAATTGCTCCATTTTCAATCAAATCTTGAGAAATAAAAATTGACGATGACTCTCTAGTATCGTTGGTATTAGCCTTGAAAGAAAATCCTAAAATCGCAATTTTTTTGCCAGTCACAGTTCCAAATAAGTTCTCTACAACCTTAGAAGATATCCTTCTCCTTTGCCAATTATTAATCTTAACTACAGATTCCCAATAGTCAGCAACCTCATCTAAACCATAAGATCTACAAATATAAACCAAATTTAATATGTCTTTTTGAAAGCAGCTACCTCCGAAGCCTGGACCAGCCTTCAAAAATTTATCACCTATTCTTTTATCTAATCCAACAGCCATTGCAACTTCATTAATATCGGCTCCTGTTGATTCGCATAACGCCGAAATTGAGTTAACCGAACTTATTCTCTGCGCCAAAAAAGCGTTAGCAGTTAATTTAGATAACTCACTACTCCATAAATTAGTTTTTAAAACTTTTTCTTTAGGAATCCAATTCTCATAAATTGATGATAAAATATTCAACGCTTTTTGATCTTCACCACCAATTAAAACCCTATCAGGTTTTCTTAGATCCTCTATAGCTGTTCCCTCAGCAAGAAATTCAGGATTTGAAAGAACTGAAAATGACTTTTTATTATTATCAATATTAGCTAAATCTGATTCTTCAAGAATCTTTTTTATTAATTCAGCTGTTCTAACAGGCAAAGTACTTTTTTCAACTACTATAGTGTGCTCTTTCGCAAACTTAGCAACTGTTCTGGTACTTGATTCAACCCATTTCAAATCACTTGCATAACCTGCTCCAAGACCCTTTGTCTTAGTGGGTGTATTTACTGAAATAAAAACAACATCAGATTCAGCTATGACATTTTCTATATCTGTCGAAAAGAATAAATTTAAATTTCTTACTTTACAGATAATTTCTTTCAAACCAGGCTCATAGACAGGAAGAAGAGATAAATCATTACTATTCCAAAGACTAATTTTATTTTCATCAATATCAAGTACAGTAACTTTTATGTCACTACATTTTTCTGCGATAACAGCCATTGTAGGGCCACCTACATATCCAGCACCAATACAGCAAATTTTTAATGAAAAAGAAGAAATTTTTTAAACCCAAAAAATAATAATACACTTTTTTTGAAAAAATTAAAAAATTTATTTAAATTTTGTTTATTTATTAAAGATTGTTCTTATAAAAATCAAATGTTTTTTGCAGTCCATTATTAAGGCTTGTTTTTGCATGCCAATTATAGTATTTCTGAACTTTACTCAAATCTGGTTTTCTCTTGATCGGATCATCTTCTCGAAGGCTACTGAAAATAATTGAATTTTTAATGTTAAAATTTCTCTGTATTAATTTAGCTAGTTCTAATATTGATATTTCTTCATTTCTACCAACATTTATTGGACCTAAATTTTTATATTTACCGTACATGATTTTAATTAATATATCTATCAGATCATCTATGTAGCAAAAAGATCTAGTTTGACTACCATCCCCAAAAATTTTAAAGTTTTCATTATTTAAAGCTTGTTTAAAAAAAGAACTAACTACTCTTCCATCGTTAATTTCCATCCTTGGGCCGTATGTGTTAAAAATTCTTGCAATTTTAATATCTAAACTATATTTCTTTATGTATTCTAAACAAAGTATCTCTGCGATTCTTTTACCTTCTGAATAGCAACTCCTTACTCCAAAAGAATTTAAAAACTCAGAATTTGTTTCTTTTAACTGAATTTTATTTTGAGAACCATAAACCTCACTACTAGAAGCAAATAAAAATTTTGCATTTAATTTCTTTGAAAGTTTTAGCATTCTCAATGTTCCACAAAAACAGGTTTCTAAAGTTTTAATTGGATTTTTTTGATACGCCTGAGGCGAAGCTGGGCAAGCCAGATGCCAAATATAGCTTATTTCATAATCAAGATCGATAGGTTTTACTATGTCATGATTTATCAGTTTGAAGTTCTCATGGTTTATCCATTTGCTAACATTATGAAGTTTTCCTGTTGAAAAATTATCCATACATATAACTTTATTCCCCTTATTTATTAATCTTTCTATAAGATTTGCCCCGATAAAGCCACTACCTCCAGTAATTAAATTTATTTTATTATTTGCCATTTAAAGATATTATTTTTATTAAATCTAACTGAATTTTAATTTGCATTTTTGATACATAAAATTTAATTTTCAATCCGACATTAGAATAATATTTAACTTAAATTAAAAAATATAAATTTTACCGTAATGTTATTATTATGAATCATATCTAATTTCATTTGAAAAGAATAAAATTAGATTAATTTGCTTTATGCACATGAACTTAAAGAAGGCATTAATAACTGGAATTACTGGACAAGATGGTAGTTATTTAGCAGATTTTCTTTTAAAAAAGGGTTATGAAGTTCATGGGATTAAAAGGAGAGCCAGTAGCTTTAATACTAAAAGAATTGATCATATTTATGAAGATTCTCATTTTGACTCACAAAGATTTTTTTTACATTACGGAGATTTAACGGATAGCACCAATATTATTAAAACCATTCAAAAAATAGTTCCAGATGAGATTTATAACTTAGGAGCTCAGAGTCATGTAGGAGTAAGCTTTGATAGTCCAGAATATACAGCAAATTGCGATGCTTTAGGTACACTTAGAATTCTTGAAGCAATAAAAATTTTAGGTCTAAATAAAAAAACCAAATTTTATCAAGCTAGCACGAGTGAGTTATATGGCCTTATTCAAGAATCCCCGCAAAGCGAAACGACACCTTTCTATCCTAGGAGCCCTTATGCTGTTTCAAAACTATTTGCCCATTGGATAACAATAAATTATAGAGAGTCTTACGGCATATTTGCCTGCAATGGAATACTTTTTAATCATGAAAGCCCAAGAAGAGGAGAAACTTTTGTGACAAGAAAAATTACCAGAGCATTTGCAAGAATTAGTTTAGGTTTAGAAAAATGTTTATACATAGGTAATTTAAATGCCATGAGAGATTGGGGTCATGCTAAAGATTACGTTGCAATGCAATGGTTAATGTTGCAACAAGATAAACCTGATGATTTTGTAATTTCTACTGGCAAGATGACTAGTGTAAAGGAATTTATTGAATTATCCGCAATAAAAATGGGATGGAAAGTAAATAATAAAGGGCACGCAATTATTTGGAAAGGTGAAAACTTAGAAGAGGTTGGAATAAAAGTTGAGAGTAATGAAATAGTAGTTAGAGTTGATCCAAAATATTATCGACCTTGTGAAGTATCTCAACTACTTGGAGATTCATCTAAAGCAGCTAGGGAACTTGGATGGGAACCTGAGTACTCACTTGATGAATTAATTGAGGAAATGATATTTAATGATAAAGAAATTGCTAAAGAAGAACTTGTTTTAAAAAAAAATAATTCAATAAATTATTCTAAAATTTCCCATAAATGAAAATAGAAAAAAAAATATCAATAAATGATAAATTCTTAATAGCGGGTGCTGGTGGTATGGTGGGTAGTGCTATATGTAGGTCGCTAAAAATTCATGGATATGACAATGATTCTTGTGAAAACAATATCCTTAGACCGTCAAAAAAGGAATTAAATTATTTTGATTTTATTACTTTAGAAAAATGGTTCAATAAAAATAAACCTACTGTTGTGATTATTGCAGCGGCTAAAGTAGGCGGAATTCTATCCAATAAAGAAAATCCTGTAAATTATTTATTAGATAATCTAAAAATTCAAAATAATTTAATTGAATGTTCCTTTCTTCACGGAGTTAGGAGACTTTTGTTTTTAGGAAGTAGTTGTATATATCCAAAATCAAGTCCTCAGCCAATAAAAGAAGAATATTTACTGACTGGGGAATTGGAACGAACAAATCAATCTTATTCTATAGCTAAAATTGCAGGTATTAAGTTGTGTGAGGCACTTAGAAAACAAAATAATTTTGATGCGATATCTTTAATGCCTACAAATTTGTATGGTCCACTAGATAACTATAATTATCAAAATAGCCATGTTTTACCAGCGTTAATAAGAAAATTCGACGATGCCATAAAAACTAATTCTTCCTCTGTGATTTGTTGGGGTTCAGGCAATTGTCTTAGAGAGTTTCTACATGTTGATGATCTAGCAGAGGCTGCTGTTTTTTGTCTAGAAAATTGGGATCCAAACGACAAAAATGCCCCAAAGGATGAATTTGGTAATCCACTTAATTTTTTAAATATAGGAAGTAAAGATGAAGTATCAATTAAAGAATTAGCTTCAAAAATAGCAACTATTTTTGGTTTTAATGGAGAAATAATTTGGGACCGTACTAAACCTGATGGGGTAATAAGAAAAAAACTTTGCGTTAAAAGAATTACTGAAATGGGATGGGAGCAAAAAATCGACTTAAACAAAGGCTTGGCTTTAACAATTGAAAGCTTCAAGAAAGAAAAAGACCAAAATCTTTTAAGAATTTAAAAATATAAACTACATATTACTGGAGTGAAATTTGACATACCAATTAACAAATTTTTCTAATCCAATTTCTAGTGAAGTGGAGGGACGATATCCTACCCATTCGAAAAGATTAGATGTATCTGCGAGGGTTTCCTGTACGTCGCCAGGCTGCATAGATTTAAAATTCTTAATTGCCTTTTTACCAAAATAATTTTCTAAAAGCTCAATAAACCTCATTAAGTTTATTGCTTTATTATTCCCAATATTAAATATTAAGTGAGGAGCAGAGGAATATGATTTAATTTTATGATGATTATTTGAAACATTTTTGACAAACGCTGGTTTTTCAGCGCATCTAATAATCCCTTCAACAATATCATCAATATATGTAAAATCCCTCCTCATATTCCCATTATTAAATATATTTATAGGTTTATTATTTAGAATGCAGTCAGAAAAAATCATTGGGGCCATATCAGGCCTTCCCCATGGTCCATAAACGGTAAAAAATCTCAATCCAGTAGAAGGTAAATCATACAAATGACTATAAGAATGAGCCATTAGCTCATTTGATTTCTTTGTAGCTGCATATAAACTTACTGGTGAATTAACTTCCTGAGACTCCCTAAATGGTAATTCAGTATTTCCTCCATAGACTGAGCTGCTAGATGCATATATAAAATTTTCGATTGAGAAATTCCTACAGGCCTCTAATATATTTCCAAAACCCACTAAATTTGATTGAATATAAGAACTAGGGTTTATAAGTGAATACCTTACCCCTGCTTGTGCTGCAAGATGAATTACAATTTTGGGTTTAAATTTTTCAAAAATGTTATTTAGAGCTTTATTATCCTCAATTGATAATTTACAAAAATTCCAATTACCCTTTTCTAAAAAAAGAGAATCTATATCCTTTAATCTACCATTCTTAAGATCAATACTGTAGTAGTCATTAATATTATCGACTCCAATAACCTTTTTATTCTGGGACAGTAATTTTTTACATACTGCTGATCCGATAAACCCAGCAGCTCCAGTTACCAATATGTCTAAGTCTTTCATAAAAATTTTGTAATTAATTGGTAAAATTTATTTGTAATCATTTGTTAGCTGGGATTTTATTTTTTAATACTTTTATAAAGATCCCATTCAGGAACTAAATCTGAAAGAATAAGATTAATTCTATTTATGTCCATATTAGTTAAAGATTTTTCAAGTAAATCTAACTTGGGCATTAAATTATCAAATGAAATAAATTTTTCTTGGGAAGAGTAAATTAAAGGGTGCTCAGTTTTCTCGGATTTTCCTGAAATTAGAAGTTCTTCAAATAATTTTTCACCTTTTCTTAAACCCGTATATTCGATAACTATATCGTTAGTTTCTTTTTTTTCTTTAACAAGATTTTTTCCGCTAAGGTAAATCATTTGCTTTGCTAATTCGCTAATCAGCAATGGTTTTCCCATATCTAATAAAAAGGTCTCACCCCCTTTCGCTAAAGAACATGCCTGCAAAACCAGCTGGGCTGCCTCGTTAATTGTCATAAAGTATCTTGTTACTTCTGGATGAGTAATAGTCAAAGGACCTCCATGTGATATTTGTTTTTCAAAGAGAGGTACAACTGAGCCTGAAGATCCTAAAACATTCCCAAACCTAACCATCGTATAAATTGTACAATAAGATGTTTTATCATTAATTTTTTTTACTTTTTCATCAAAGGCTTGTACAACAAGTTCGGATAATCTTTTTGAGGCCCCCATATAATTAGTTGGTCTAACTGCCTTATCGCTTGAAATAAGCAAGAAATATTTTGGATTAAATTTTTGTGAAACCTCACATAAATTTTTAGTAGAAAAGACATTATTTAAAATCCCATTTATAGGATTTTCTTCCACTATTGGAACATGTTTATAAGCTGCAGCATGAATAACCGTATCAATATTCGATTCCTCAAAAATATGATTTAATAGATTCTTATCTAAACAGTTGCCTAAAACCATTTGAATTTCTAAGTTATTTATATTTCGATTATTAATACCTTCATTTAGTTTATATAGATTAAATTCACTATTGTCTAAAAGAATGAGTTTTTTTGGATTTAGTTTAACAACTTGTCTAAAAATTTCACCGCCTATAGATCCACCTGAACCTGTAATCAATACAGTATTGTTTTCAATAGTTTTTTCTAAAAGGTTTTTATTGGGATTAACACTCGGTCTACCTAATATATCCTCAATAGAAATTGGTCTTAAGTTATCTATTTTCTCTTTTCCAGAGACCAATTCATCTATTGATGGTATTTGAAGAATTTTTAAATTCAGAGAAGAACAAAACAAGAATAGTTCTTTTCTATTTGTAGAGCTCAAGGAGGGTATCGCTAGAAAAACTCTATCAATATTTTTATGATTATTAATTAAATAACTCTTCCCCCTAATAGGGATGTCTAACATAGATCTTTTAAATTTTTTTTGATCATCATCAATAAATGCCAATATCCGGTACTTATTTGATATTGAAAATGATGTTGCTAGTTGAGCTCCTGCTTCTCCAGCACCATAAATAACGATCTTTAATTTTTTATCATTATTTTCTGGAATTATTCTGAATATAAAATCCCTTAAAATTATTCTCACACCACATTGAATAAAAGTTATTAAAGTGAAAAAGAATATTTTTTGAATTGAAAGGAAATTATTTTGATTTAATAAACTATAAATAAAAGTTAGACTTAAATTTCTAATAGAGACACCATAAAAAAAATAACTTCCTCTATATTTAAGTATTCCTTTGTACTGTCCTGTTAGTAGATAAATTAAAGCCGCCGAAAAAAGAATAATAAAAAGACTTAAAGTTGAGAAGAAAAATTTTTCGTTTGCATAATATGGATATGAGTCAAGTATTTTTATTCCTCCAAAGACGATTATTAAATCTAGGGATAATAAAACAAGTCTTCTCAGATAAAGCGAGGTGTTTTTTAAGTAAAAAGAAGTATTTTTTATAAATAACATTAAACTAAAAATGAAATTACAAAATTTTAAATATACAAAAACATAATCATTAATCTAACACAATTTATTTTATCGGGAAGGCAGATGCATATTTTCTATTTATATATGCTCCTGCTAGACACAAAATGAAAGTGAAAAGTAACATTAATGATAAATTACCAAAATGATATAGTCCTGACATAATAACTGTAAAAGATACATAGAGTACTGAAACTTTTGAGTGAGACCATCCAGATAAATATAATCTTTGTGCAAGATGCATTCTATGTGCTTTGAAAATATTAAAACCATTTTTAAATCTAATTATTAAGCAACTTATTGCATCAAGAAATATTGGACTTGCAAGTAATAATTTAGAAAGGAAGACTTCAATAGTATTACTTTGCAAAATTAAAGAAAAATATATAGCACCTAAATAGGTACTTCCTGAATCACCCATAAACAATTTTGCTGGGTGCCAATTGTAAAATAAAAAGGAAAATAAAGAAATTGCTATGAAGTAATTATTTCCACTTTCCAATGAAATTGTGAAAAAGATAATCAAAAAACATGAAGAAATAAGACCATCTAAACAATCTAAAAAATTCGTGAAATTAATTATTGCAGTTCCCACAATAGTAAGAAAAATCAAACAAAAGAAAAGATTATTAGAAATTAACGAATTATTAATAAATTCAGAATTTTTCAAGATAAAAAAAGAAGTTATAAATTGAGCTAAATATCTAATTTGAGAGGGGATTTTAAATTTGTCATCCACAAAACCTACAAGAGATAAAGGATAGGCAATAAAAAGGTTACTTTTATTAAAAAAAATAGAATTAAGAGTTATTAAACTTGAAAATATTATTCCGGCTCCGCTTGGAGTGGGTTTGGTGTGTGAACTTCTAGAGTTTGGGTTATCTAAAAGAATATTTCTTGAATATTTTAGAAATAAATTTAAATTTAAATATATTAAAAAAAAACTCAATAGGAAGTAAATTGAAAAATTCATCAATTTCTTTTTAGATGTTTATTTTTTAAACTTAACAAGTGTGATTTGAATAATCTAGTTTTACTCTTAATTAACAATGGAAATTTAATTTTCCTGATTAAGTTTACTTATTTATATTGATACTTTTAAAAATGCCATAATAGTTATATTAGGTTGTACTAAAATTTAAAAATCTTGAAATCATTAACGATTTTACATTTGACTATAGATTCAAGATACGGAGGGATTTATAGATTTATTGAGCTTTGGAGTAAACTAGATAAAAAGGTTAATCCTAATATCCTGCACTCCACATTCAAATATAAAAATCTCGAAGAAACAATTTACATAATTAATCGAAACCTATCAAATAAAAGAGAAAAAAAAGGAGTTTATTTTATTTATGATTTTTTTCTAAACTTTTACTTCTATATTTCTGAAGGATTAAAAAATGACGTAATTGTATTACATTCAATTTATCTAGTAATATTAACGCCATTATTTAGAATTTTGAAGAAAGATATTTACTTAATCTCGCATGATTATAATAATCCAGTAATATTCCAAATAATAAGTTATTTTTTAATAAAAAGAAAACATATTTTCGTTGCACCTTGGTTAAAACATAGTTTTTGGAGATCAAATAATGATTTAAAAAATATTTGTCTTCCTACAAATATAAAAATTAGTAACAAACTTTCCTCAGTTGTTTTGCGAAAGAGAAAATCTCAAGGAATTTATAAATTATCTCTCGTTTATATTGGATCTCTTTCTAGTATTAAAGGCTTAAATGATTTAATTATTTTCTTAAATCAATTAGAAGAAAATGTCTTAATAAATGTAATTGGTCCTACAGAGGAAAGATATTTAAAACGACTAGAAAAAATTAACGACACTCATAAAATAATTTTTCATGGTGGAATTTATGATGAAATCAAGAAAAAACAAATAATGTCTACATCTAAGTTTGCAATAATACCCTCTAGATCAGAGGTTTTTCCTTTTGTATATAGTGAATTTCTAAATGAAGGATTAATTCCTATTTGCAATTCTATCAATGTATTTAAAGAATTATCTAATAGAAGGCTTCATCTTTATAGTGAACTGAGTGAATTTAAGAATTGTATTAAATGGTGTATTTCATTAAAAGAGGAAGAATATATCAATTACCATGAATACCTTAAGTTAGAATTTAATAAATTTATAAAATATAACAAAAATATTGATTCATTAAGTATGAGAATAATAAATGAAGATTTCTGAGAAGAATCAAGTTGCTATAATTGTTTTTATTTCAACCCTTTCAGCATTGCTGCCAGGGATTTCGAATCAGCCTTTAGCAATAATCCCATGTTTAATTATTATTTTTTTTAAATATAATTCTGGATCTTTAACAAAAATAAGGAGGGGTAATTTATTTTTATATTGGATATTATATTTTGGTATATTTTTAATACTATCATTTAATAATTTTTTATTATTTGGTAACAAATTCAATATTTCACAAAGTATTTTTTTAAGTTTTACTTACATAGTTTATATCTATACTTTTAGTACTTTCAGTTATCAAAATATTAGAGATGGAGTAATTAAAGGTTCAATACCCATGTTAAGTTATATTTTATTTGTTGAACTACCATTAAAAATAATTAATCCATCAATTTTATTAAATATAAGAGAATTCATCAATTTAAGACCAATATCGGCAAATACATTGTTGGGTTTTTTTGAAGAAGCCTCCCACTTTCCTTCAATTGGGATTTTAATAATTACTGTATTTGGATGTTTGATATTAGATAAAGAAATTAATAAATTTAAAACCTACATAAAAAATCTATATAAATCTTTTTTTTTAATAGCTTTGTCGCATATTTCAGGTAGCTTTTTGATTTCTTTCTATTTACCCATTCTGAGTTTTATAACAATATCCTACATAAAAAATTTAATTGTCAAATTAAAAATAAAGAAATTTGAAAAAAGATTAGCTTTCATACTATTTTTAGTTTCATCTTTTATCTTGTTTTATATACCCTACATTATTAGGAAAATATCCTTCTCTCTATCTTACGACCATAGTACCTCAACTAGGTTTTTAAGTTTAATAGGCGGTTTAAATGATTTTATTAGAAATCCAATTTTTGGAGTTGGTGCAGGATTTTCTAGATTTACAAGAGAAGAAAGCATTAATCAATTAACAAATAGTTTACCCTCCGGAAATATAAAGATAATATTGCAAGATATTTATGCTTCGTCTGGAATAGAGAACTACTATACAATGCAGGGCTTTCCTGTTTATTCATTAATCGGTTACTTACTAAGTGAAACAGGAATATTTTCATTAATATTTATCTTTAGTTACTTTTTAGTTATTAGAAAAAGTATTAAATATATAAATAATAATATTGAGCAAAGAT
>MDTB01005608.1_pt1 | contig 12057 bp, 13 predicted proteins | sample 811161 | NCBI WGS metagenome assembly MDTB01 (sample SAMN05326650, study PRJNA326480) | marine metagenome | isolation source: seawater | place: Mediterranean Sea | collected 2009 | reverse complement strand
TCATCTTTTCTCATTGAAGTTCCGACGAACCCCTCTTCTCTATTCACATAAAGTTTTTGATTCTTAATTGATATTTTCTTTTTATCTAGATTATCAAATTCCTCAATTAGAGTCTTTCTCTTTTTATCTTTACCATAATGTTTTTTTAAATGAGTGAAATATTGAATTGTATACTCTACAAGGTGCTTGAGATTATTTTTCGCCTCTTCTATATTAGCTTCTATATTAGCTAATTTTTCTTTAACCTTATCAAGGTCAAACTTTGATATCTTCCTAATTGGAATTTCAGTAAGTTTTTTGATGTCATCAACCGTTATATCTCTCTTAAGTTTATTTTTAAATGGCTCTAGTCCATTCTCAATTGTTAAAATAACGTCATCCCATGTAGTCTTTTCCTCAATATCTCTATATATCCTGTTTTCAATAAATATTCTTTCAAGTGAAATAGTGTGCCACTGATTTTCAAGTTCAGTAAGTTGAATTTCCAACTCTTTCTTTAAGATATCTTTTGTATTATCACTAGAAATCTTAAGTATTTCTCTAACTCCTTGAAAATGGGGTTTATTATCTGAAATAATACAACATAATGGGGATATAGAAACTTCACATTGTGTAAACGCATATAGTGAATCTATACTTTTTTGAATTGATGATCCGGAAGGTAGATAGACAAGAACCTCTACTTCAGAGGAAGTATTATCTTCAATTTTTTTAATTTTTAATTTTCCTTTCTCAGAGGCTTTAATAATAGATTCAATTAAAGAAGCAGTTGTTGTACCGTAGGGTATTTCCTTGATTATAATTGTATTCTTTTCATATTTCTCAACTTTAGCTCTTACCTTAACTCTCCCCCCTCTAGTTCCATCATTATAATTCTTTATATCAATACTTCCTCCAGTTTGAAAATCTGGATAGAGCTTAAAACTTCTTCCCTTAAGATATTTTATAGTTCCATCAATTAACTCATTAAAATTATGGGGTAAAATTTTTGTTGATAAACCGACTGCTATACCCTCAGCTCCTTGAGCTAATAATAATGGGAATTTAACAGGAAGATGAATAGGCTCTTTTTTACGTCCATCATAAGAAAGTTGCCAATTGGTAGTTTTTGGATTAAATACAACCTCAAGTGCAAATTTTGATAATCTTGCCTCAATATATCTTGATGCAGCTGCTTTATCTCCGGTGTATATATTACCCCAATTACCTTGCATATCAATTAACAATTCTTTTTGACCTATTTGTACCATGGCATCGGATATACTTGCATCTCCATGAGGGTGGTATTGCATAGTATGCCCTACAATATTTGCAACTTTATTGTATCTGCCATCCTCTAGGTCAAACATTGAATGTAATATCCTTCTCTGCACTGGTTTTAAACCATCCATTAAATCTGGAACAGCCCTCTCAAGGATTACATATGAGGCATAGTCCAGAAACCATTCTTTGTACATTCCTCCAACTCTGGCAAGAGTATTAGGTTGCCCAGAATCTATATTTTCTTCGTTTTCAATCATTCAGATTTTCATTTATGAGATCTAGTTCAACTTTAAGATTATCTATTATAAATTGCTGTCTGTCAGGAGTATTCTTACCCATATAGAATTTTAGTAATTCCTCTACTGTTGCAGATTTATCTATGATTACTGGGTCTAATTTGATATCATCACCTATAAAATTTTTAAATTCATTGGGAGAGATTTCCCCTAGACCTTTAAATCTAGTAATTTCAAATTTACCATTAGAGCTGTTAATTATATCATTTTTTTCTGCCTCGCTATAACAATAATGTGTTTTTTCCTTATTTCTAACCCTAAAAATAGGAGTCTGTAAGATGTATAAGTGTCCATTTTTAATTAACTCAGGATAGAATTGAAGAAAGAAGGTTATAATAAGTAGTCTAATATGCATGCCATCAACATCAGCATCAGTTGCTATTACAATATTGTTGTATCTTAAATCTTCCATGCTGTTTTCTATATTTAGTGCAGCTTGAAGTAAATTAAATTCTTCATTTTCATAAACTATTTTCTTAGTCATTCCAAATGAATTCAATGGTTTTCCCCTTAAACTAAATACAGCTTGTGTGTTAACATCTCTTGACTTTGTTATGGAACCGCTTGCAGAGTCACCCTCTGTAATAAAAATTGTTGAATCTAGTCTATTATCTTTTTTTAATTCATTTAGGTGAACTCTACAGTCTCTAAGTTTTTTATTATGAAGACTAGCTTTTTTTGCTCTTTCTCTAGCTAATTTTCTGATACCAGATAATTCTTTTCTCTCTCTTTCAGCTTGAATAATTTTATTTTGTATATATTTAGCAACTTCTGGATTTTTATGAAGATAGTTGTCTAGTTCTTTTTTTATGAAGTCATTTATGAAAACTCTGACTGATTTCATCCCTTTCCCCATTTCTGTTGAGCCTAGTTTAGTCTTAGTTTGTGACTCAAATACAGGTTCCATAACTTTAATGCTTATTGCCGAGATAATAGATTTTCTTATATCTGACGTTTCATAATTTTTACCAAAGAATTCTCTGATTGTTTTGACAAATGCTTCTCTAAATGCCAGTTGATGCGTACCTCCTTGAACAGTATATTGACCATTCACAAATGAATAATACTCTTCACTATACTGAGTTCTTGAATGAGTAATTGCTATTTCGATATCTTCACCTATTAGATATATTATGGGATAGAGGAAATCATGAACATTAGACTGATCTTCAATTAAATCTTTAAGACCAAATTCAGATTTGAACTTATTACCATTTAATTTAATAGTTAACCCTGGATTAAGATACACATAGAACTTAATCATTTTTTCAACATACTCAATTCTATATCTGTAGTTTTTAAAAATAGATTCGTCAGGTTTGAACTTTACATATGTTCCATTTTTATCTTCGGAATCATCAAGCTTTTCATAAGAGAGTACTCCAAGCTTAAATTCTGCTGATTTTGTTTTCCCATCTCTAGTAGATGCAACAATAAAATTTGAAGATAATGCGTTGACAGCTTTAGTTCCAACTCCATTTAGCCCAACAGACTTTTTAAAAGCTCTTGTATCATATTTACCACCGGTGTTCATTTTAGATACTACATCGACAACTTTTCCAATTGGTATTCCTCTTCCAAAGTCTCTAACAGAAACAGAATCATCATTTATAACAATATCTATAATCTTTCCCTCCCCCATTACAAATTCATCTACACAATTATCAATTATTTCTTTGAGGAGAACATAAATTCCATCATCTGGAGATGATCCATCTCCTGATTTACCGATATACATACCAGGCCTTAATCTAATATGCTCTCTCCAGTCAAGAGATTTAATATTTTCTTCGGTGTAATTAGATGTATTTGCCATTTTTATAAATATACTAAATGTTAAACCTAAAGTGCATTATGTCTCCATCAGAAACAACATAATCTTTTCCTTCAAGTCTCATTTTACCTGCTTCTTTAACTTTTATTTCAGATCCATATTCAATATAGTCTTTATAAGTAATTACTTCTGCACAAATAAAACCTTTTTGAAAATCTGAGTGAATTTGTCCAGCGGCATCATAAGCTGAATCACCAATTTTTATAGTCCAACCCCTAACTTCTTTTTCTCCTGCAGTGAAATAGCTATGAAGATTTAAAAGTTTATAGGAGGCTCTGATCAATTTATTTGATCCCGATTCCTCAAGCCCTAAATCGTCTAAGAATATTTTTTTTTCTTCTAAAGAATCTAATTCGTTTATCTCAGACTCTATTTTAGCTGAAATAATTATAATTTCTGTGTCTTTATTTTTAATTTCGCGTCTAACATCTTCAACATAACTGTTTCCACTTGTAACGTCATTCTCTCCGACATTGCATACATAAAGTATAGGTTTAAATGAAATTAATTCTAGAGGTTTAATAAATTCCTCGAATTGATCATCCGAAATATCAACTCTACTTACATTCATTTTTTTTAGCTGATGCAAGACTTTTTCAAGAATTTCAATTTCTTTTTTAGATTCATTACTTCCAGATCTTAAAGTCTTTTTTATCCTATTAAGTCTTTTTTCAATGATTTCGATATCCTTAAGAACTAACTCATATTCAACTACTTCCTTATCTGATAATGGATTAATCTTACCATCTACATGTACAATATTTGGATCATCAAAACATCTTAAAACATGAATTATAGCATCGGTTTCTCTAATGTTTGATAGGAATTTATTACCCAAACCCTCTCCTTTGCTAGCTCCTTTGACAAGACCAGCAATATCAACAATTTTGACCGTAGTTGGAATTAATTTTTGAGGATTAATTAAAGAACTTAATTTATCAAGTCTCAAATCAGGAACATTGACTATACTAACATTTGGATCGATTGTGCAAAAAGGATAGTTTTCACTCTGAGCCTTATTTTTAGAGAGACAATTAAAAAGAGTTGATTTACCAACATTAGGTAATCCTACAATACCTACTTTCATTTATTAATCATGCATAAATTTTTGCTTTGACAAAAGCTCATTTTCTGTCTCAACATTATCTTTATCAGGAACACAACAATCAACTGGACATACAGCTGCACATTGAGGCTCCTCATGAAACCCCATACACTCAGTACACTTGTCTGGAACAATAAAAAAGAATTCATCAGAAATAGGATTATTTTCTATTTCAGAGTTAACCTTATTACCATTTAGTAAAACAACATCACCCTCAAGTTTTGTTCCTTTACTGTAATTCCATTTCTCTTGACCCTCATATATAGCATTATTTGGACACTCTGGTTCACAAGCTCCACAATTTATGCATTCGTCTGTAATGATTATTGCCATAATACTTTGTGCAAAAATAACATGTATTGTTTAATCTTTGTTAACAATTTTTACATATTTTAAAATTACATTAATTGAATATTAATAGTAAGTTTAGATATTTGCATAGATTTATGAATAACAAAGTACATAATTTCAGTGCTGGCCCTTCCATTCTTCCTGATAAGGTTTTCGAACAAGCTTCTTCTGCAATAAATAATTTTAACGGTAAAGGTTTATCAATTTTGGAGATATCACACAGGAGTAAAGACTTCATGGATGTTCTTGATGAAGCAAGATCTTTAGCCATAGAAATTTCAGAGCTAGATACAAATAAATATACCTGCCTTTTTCTTCAAGGTGGGGCAAGTATGCAATTTTTGATGACTGCATATAATTTCTTAAACAAAAATGCTGCATACATTAATACTGGTAGTTGGTCTACTAAGGCAATTAAGGAGGCTAAATTATTTGGAAATGTTACTGAAATTGCCTCATCATCTGATAAAAATTTTAATTACATACCTAAAGATTTTAACATAAATGAAGATTATGATTACTTACACATAACATCAAATAATACAATTTTTGGAACACAATTTCATTCATTTCCAGTATCTAATTGTCCTCTAGTTGTTGATATGAGTTCAGATATTTTTTCTAGAAAGATAGATTTTTCCGAGTTTGATCTTATTTATGCAGGAGCACAAAAAAATTTAGGTCCTGCAGGTGCAACGATGGTAATCATTAATAAAGAATTATTAGATAAGGTTCAAAGAAATGTTCCATCAATGATGAGCTACAAGGTTCACATTGAAAAGGATAGTTCTTTCAACACTCCACCTGTCTTCCCAATATACTGTATTTTATTAAACCTAAGGCTAATAAAACAAGAAGGTATAGATAGTATAAGTAAGAAAAATAAAATTAAGTCTGAATTAATATATAGTGAAATTGATAGAAACAAATGTTTTTCTGGATTCTCTCAGGTTTCAGATAGAAGTCAAATGAATGCTACATTTAATATGAACGAAGGTTTTGACAGTGAATTGTTTAACAAAATATGTTCTAACAATAATATATCTGGAATTAATGGGCATAGATCAGTTGGAGGATATAGAGCCTCAATTTATAATGCTCTTCCACAAGAAAGTTTAAATGTATTGGTTGACTCAATGAAAGAGTTTGAATTGAGTCAAGAATAAATGAAAAGTATAAAATTGTTTTTTTTGATAGGATTTATTTTAATTTCTTGTAATGGTGATAATAAAAAGTCTATTAAAACGATTAATCATGAAATTTATGAAATGAGAGTCTATTATACTTACGATGGAAAATTTAATGATATTATTTCACGTTTTGAAAATTATACAACAAAATTATTTGAGAAGCATGGTTTTAATAATGTTGGTTATTGGACAACTTTGAGAAAAGATTCTATTTCATTTGCTGATAAATTTATCTTTCAAAACCATGGGAAAGAAGCATTGGTATATATTGTATCATTTAAAGATATGGAAACAAGGGATGAATCATGGAATAACTTTATTAATGATCCTGAATGGGTAAAAGTTTTCGTAGAGAGCAGGAAAGATGGTCCAATTGTAAGAGAAATTGAACAAGTATTTTTATCTCCTACTATTTTTTCAAATTTAAATTAATTGTATGAAGATCTTAGCAAATGATGGTATATCTGAATCTGGGAAAAATAAACTTGAAGAATATGGCTTTGAAGTAGATCTTACAAAAGTTTCTCAAGAACAACTTATTAAATACATTAATGATAATCAAATAGCTGTAATACTTGTTAGAAGTGCTACTCAGGTAAGAGCTGATATAATTGACAACTGCCCTTCAATAAAAATTATTGGACGAGGTGGTGTTGGCATGGATAATATTGATGTAGAATATGCGAAGTCTAAAGGTATTAATGTTATTAATACTCCTGCTGCTTCTTCTAAATCAGTGGCGGAGTTAGTTTTTTCGCACCTTTTTGGTTGTGTTAGGTTTCTTCATGAATCAAATCGATCTATGCCATTAGATGGTGACTCAAAATTTAAAGATTTAAAGAAGTCTTATGCAAAAGGAACTGAGTTAGCTGGAAAAACCATTGGTATAATTGGATTTGGAAGAATTGGACAAGAAGTTGCAAAAATTGCGATTGGGGTTCGAATGAAAGTAATTTTTTATGATAAATTTAGTCAACAGGCAGATGTAAAGTTAGATTTCTTTGATGGTCAAAATCTTACTTTTAAATTAAATTCATCATCCTTTGAAGAAGTTTTATCCAATTCTGACTTTATAACAATTCATATTCCAGCCTCTGACAAATATATAATTGATTCTAATGAGTTTAAAATGATAAAGGATGGTTCAGGTATTCTTAATCTTTCTAGGGGTGGGATCATTAATGAAGAAGAATTAATTAAAAATATCGAGTCAAGAAAAATATCTTTTGCAGCTATAGATACTTTTGAAGGAGAACCTAATCCTAGTATTAAAATTTTAATGAATTCTCATATTTCATTGACACCTCACATAGGAGCAGCAACAAATGAAGCTCAAGACAGAATTGGAATTGAGTTAGCAGAAAAAATTAATGATATTTTAGCATGATATTAAAGAAATTAAAGGAAAGATGGGGAATTACTTCCAACTTTCAAATAGTAATAATTTTTATCGTATTTGGAATAACTGGCACAGTAAGTGCATATATTTCTGGTCCTTTAAGTGATATAATAATTAGTGAAAATGATCTTCATTGGTCAATAAAATTATTAATTAGAATTTTAGTCTTGACACCAATATATCAAGTATTACTTCTTTTCTTTGGATATATATTTTATCAATATAGGTTCTTTTACAATTTTGTAAAGAAATTTATGAGCTTCCTGGGATGTGGTTTTCTATTTAGAAATTAAATCACTAAAATTTGACCTTAGTTTTTTTAGTTTTGGGTTAATAACAGCCAGACAATAAGGATTTTGAGGATTTTTTGTAAAATAATTATGATGATAATCTTCGGCTTCATAGAATGGTACAATATTATTCACCTCAGTAACAATCTTATCTTCAAAGATACCTTTAGCCTTTAGATCCTTTATAAAATCAATAACAAACTGTCTTTCATGCTGATTGCAAAATACAGCTGATCTATATTGAGTGCCAACATCTGCCCCTTGTCTATTTATAGATGTTGGATCATGAGTAGAAAAGAATATTGAAAGAATTTTATATAAACTTAAACTATGATCATATTCAACTTTGATTACCTCAACATGGTTAGTATTTCCTTCACATACCTCTTCATATATGGGGTTAGGATTATCTCCACCCATATAACCAGGAGTTACGGATATTACTCCATTGATTTTTTTAAATACAGATTCGGTACACCAAAAACAACCTCCACCCAAATATATGATACTATTCATTTTTAGAATTTAAACTAAAAGATTTATATTGTAAAAGTATGGAAATCTTTCTATCAGCTAAAAATATTTCAAAAACTTTTCAGGGAAAAAAAGTTCTTAATAATATAAATATTGATATTAGAAAAGCAGAAATTGTTGCAATATCTGGTGCTTCTGGAGCTGGTAAGACAACTCTACTCAACATCTTAAGTACTCTTGACAAACCAGACGAAAATCATTCCACATCCTTAATTATAGGTAATCATGAAGTATTTAATTTGGATAAAAATGATCTTGCAAAACTTAGAAGTCATAAAATTGGCTTTGTTTTTCAATTTCATGAGTTAATTCCTGAGTTGAATGTTATGGAGAATGTGTGTTTGCCAGGATGGATAAGAAAGGATAGGAATGTTAAAAAAAGAGCTAATAATTTATTAAAATATTTTGGTTTACATGAATTTGCAAATAAAAAGCCTTTAACTCTATCAGGAGGAGAGAAACAAAGAGTTGCAATAGCCAGATCTCTCATAAATTCTCCTGAAATTATTTTTGCTGATGAACCAACTGGTAATTTAGACTCAAAAAATTCAAAGTTACTTTTTGACCTATTTTTTAAATTGAGAGATGATTTTGATTGTTCTGTAGTTATTGTTACACATGATGAAAACAGTGCTAATATATGTGATAGAAAATTATTAATTGTTGATGGGAAAATTAAAAATTAAAATTCCAGAACTAAAAGAGTTTTTAGATGAAAAAGCATTAAAATATGAATCACCATCATTTATTAAAGATGATCCAATTTTAATACCTCATCAATTCTCAAATAATAGAGATATTGAGATTTCAGCATTTATAACTTCAATTATTTCATGGGGAAATAGAAAATCAATAATAAAAAGTAGTAAAAATATTATGTCCTTTATGGACCACTCACCATATGACTTTATTATGAATCATAGTAAAGAAGATCTTGTAAATTCAAATAAATCAATTCATAGAACTTTTAATATGATTGATTTAAATTACTTTATAGTCTCCTTGAAAAATATATATAAAAACTATGGAGGAATTGAAAATATAATTTCTGATAAGAAAAATGGTTTGAACATCCAAGAAAGAATTTCAACATTTAAAAAAATATTTTTTAGCCTAAATCATCCATACAGATCTAAGAAACATCTTCCCTCTCCTATAGATGGTTCAAGTGCTAAAAGATTCAACATGTATTTAAGATGGATGGTTAGAAGTAATAAAAAGGGTGTTGATTTTGGTATATGGAAAAAAATAAATAAATCTGAATTATCAATTCCCTTAGACGTCCATACAGGTAGAATAGCAAGAGATTTAGGATTATTGTCACGAAATCAAAATGATTCTAAATCAGTTCAGGAAATTGATTTAAAACTAAGAGAAATGGATCCAATTGATCCAGTTAAATATGATTATGCTTTATTTGGTCTTGGTGTCTATGAAAAATTTTAATTTAATTATCATATTAGAATTAAATAAGTTTAGTTAATTTTGTTAAATTCTTTTCTAAATGAGTATACTCATAAAGTCCGCAATAGTAGTAGATAGTGAGAGTAATTTCAATTTCAAAAAAAAAGATATTTTAATCAAAAATGGAGTCATAGTTGACATAGCTGACTCTATTAAAAGTAAATCTGAGAACAAGATTGAGCTTGAAAATTTGCATGTATCACGAGGTTGGATGGATACTTCTGTAAGTTTTGGAGAACCCGGTCATGAAGAAAGAGAAAATATTTCAAATGGATTGCTTACTGCTGCCTCATCTGGTTTTACATCAATACTATTAAATCCTGATTGTTATCCACTTGTTGATAATCATTCCTCAGTTGAATTCTTAAGAAAAAAATCATTAAATACCACAACTAATATCTATCCCATTGCTAATCTAACTAATAATTCAAACGGTTCAGATTTAGCTTCTTTATATGATATGAAACTTGCAGGAGCTGTTGGATTTGGAGATTATAAAAAATCTATAGTTGATTCTTCAATTTTAAAAATTGCTCTCGAGTACACAAAAACTTTTGGTGGTAGAGTAATTTCTTTTTGTCAGGATGAATTCTTAGCAAAAAAAGGTGTTCTTAACGAAAGTATTGTAAGTACTGAATTAGGCTTAAAAGGAATACCAAATATATCTGAGTCAATAAATTTGTATAGGGATATTGAAATACTTCGCTACTCAGGTGGTAAAATTCATATTCCTTATGTAACTACTTCTAAGGGGGTCGATTTAATTAGAGATGCAAAAAAAAATAATCTTGATATAACTGCAAGTGTTAGTTTAGCACATATTACTTTTTCCGAAAAAGATATACCCGAGTTTGATACTAATTATAAATTAATTCCTCCTTTAAGATCGGAGTCAGATTTAAATTCCTTAAAAGAAGGATTAGTTGATGGGACTTTAGACTATTTAACTAGTATGCATGAGCCTTTTGATATTGATAATAAAAAAATTGTTTTTGATAATGCTTCATCAGGTACAATTGGTTTGGAATCTATGTTTGGTATTATGAGTAACCAATTTACTCTTGAAAAGACAATTGATATCTTGACGAGGAAAAAAACAATTTTTGAAGTAGAAGACCATCCGATTGTGATTGGATCATTGGCTGATTTATCATTATTTAACCCAGATAAAAATTATAATTTCTCGGAAAATCATATACTCTCAACATCTAAAAACTGTGCATTTTTAGATAGCAAACATAAAGGCATTGTTTACGGCTCAATCAATGGTAAAAATTTTAGTCTTAATAAGTTATGGACCTAGACTTCCTAATTAGAAGATCAAAGAATACAGATAAAAAAGCTGGAAGTATTTTTATGTTTCATGGATATGGAAGTAATAAAGAGGACTTATTTTCTTTAGAACAATATTTGCCAAAATCTCATACTATTATTTCACTTGAGGCTCCACTTAAATTACCTTTTGGTGGGTTTTCATGGTTTGATATTGATTACTCTGATGTTATTGAAAATAACTTAGACAAAAGATATAAAGAAATTAATGAAAGTATTGACAGCCTTCTTTTTAACATAGATAAACATATTCAAAGTGAAAATTTAAATGAGAAAGACGTTAGTATACTTGGCTTTAGTCAAGGAGGAAGTATATGTTGGAAATTAGGACTTGATTTCAGCAATAGATTTAGAAGAATAATGCCTCTAAGCTCGTTTATTCATCCATCATATTTGAATGAAGATTTAAGTTATTACAAAGGTCTTGAAATCTATAGCTCTCACGGAACCCTTGACGATGTCATACCTATTAGTCTTGTTGAAAACTACATTGAGTCGTTAGCAAAAAAAAATAACCTGGTATTTGATAAATTTGATGCCGGCCATACTATTTCAGAGATGAATCTTATTAAACTAGTTAAGTGGATTGATATGACTAACCTTTAGTTAATTTCTAAGACTAAACCATCATATGCTAAAGTTACATTTTTAGGTAATTTTTTACATACCTCCTGATGAAACCCCATATTATGACTTATGTGGGTAAAATAAGTTTTCTTAGGATTTATTAAATTAACGATTTCAATTGCCTCGTCAACATTTAAATGAGATGGGTGTGGTTCAAATCTTAATGCATTTATTACTAAAGAATCAAGTCCATTTAATTTATTAAGTTCTAATTCTGTTATGGTTTTAACATCTGTTAAATATGCAAAGTCCTTAATTCTATAGCCAAAAACTGGTAATTTTAAATGCATTGATTTGAACCACATCCATCTCATTTAAATGTTGATGAGGCAATTGAAATCATTAATTTAATCAAACCTAAGAAAACTTATT
>MDTB01220909.1_pt1 | contig 12058 bp, 10 predicted proteins | sample 811161 | NCBI WGS metagenome assembly MDTB01 (sample SAMN05326650, study PRJNA326480) | marine metagenome | isolation source: seawater | place: Mediterranean Sea | collected 2009 | reverse complement strand
GAATGACAAATTGCGCAACTATGATACTTGATAAATTAAAATTACCTTACAGAAAAGTAATTCTATGCACTGGTGATATGGGATTTAGTGCTGAAAAAACTTATGATATAGAAGTTTGGATACCTTCAGAGAATAAATATAGAGAGATTTCATCATGTTCATCTTGCGGAAGTTTTCAGTCAAGAAGAATGAAAAGTAGATATAAAAATCAGAATAACGAAACTCTTTTTACTGGCACATTGAATGGCAGCGGCTTAGCTGTTGGTAGAACACTTATAGCTATTCTTGAAAACTATCAGACAAATAATGGTGATATAGATGTTCCAGAAATATTAAAACCATATATGAATAATTTACAGAAAATAAGCGCCAATTAAAGAGTTGTCTAAACATTTTAGATAGTATAAATAATCGATCAACATTGAGATCAATATGGATGCAGGAATAGGACAATTTATACCACTAATACTAATTTTTGTAATTTTTTACTTTTTTTTAATTCGACCTCAACAAAAGAAAGTTAAAGAACACAAATTAATGGTTGAAAGCTTAAAAAGAGGAGACAAAGTTGTAACATCGGGTGGAATAGTTGGAACAATTGAGCGTGTTATAGATAATGAAAAAGTTGAAGTATTAATCTCTGATGATGTAAAAGTTGAGGTAATTAAATCAACAGGTATACAAAGTTTAGTTAGCAATATCGAACCAAAAAAATAACATTATATTGAAGTGTTATACTTTTCAAAACTTAGAATTTTTACAGTAATAATTTTTACTTTAGTCTTTTCTTATTTTGCACTATCTAATTTTATAAAACTTGATGACGACTTTTTTAAACAGAAAATTAATCTAGGTTTAGATTTAAAAGGTGGCTCATATTTATTATTAGAAATTGATAATACACCAGTAATAGATGAAAAATTACAAAACAAAGTATTTGAAATAAAAAAATACTTTAAGGAAAAGTCTATAGTAGCATCAAATTTTTTTATTGAAGACCAAAATATAAAATTTATTTCTAATAATGATTACGAAAAAATTAATAATCTTCTCAACGACAAAGAAAGCGAAATAAATCCATATTATCAAAAATTTAAATCACACGAATTTAATGTGATAAATAAAAATGATGAATTTATATTGGAACTATCCAAATATGGTTTTGTTTTATTAAAACAAAACTCTCTTGATAATGCTATTGAAATAGTTAGACGTAGAGTAGATGAAATTGGTACAAATGAACCTAATATTTTAAAAAGAGGTAGTGATAGAATTTTAGTAGAACTACCCGGTTTAGATGATCCTGGTCGTATTAAATCACTTCTTGGAAAAACTGCAAATCTAACATTTCAATTTATAACTGATAATAAAGAAGAGTCATTTGGAACAGAAAAATTATCTTTTGAAGACGGATCCGAGATTGCTATTGTAAGTAAAAGAATAATTATAAATGGTGATAATCTCGTAGATGCTGGTGTCAGAGTTGAAGATACTTCCAGCGAAACAGTTGTTACATTCAATTTAGATAGAGTTGGATCTAAAAAATTTGGTAAAGCTACTTCTAGCGGTATAGGGAAAAGATTGGCAATTGTTTTGGACAACCAAATTTTAAGTGCTCCAATCATAAGAGAGGCAATAGTGGGTGGAGCTGGACAGATATCAGGTGATTTTACTTTTCAATCTGCAACAGATTTAGCCCTTCTTTTAAGATCAGGTGCATTGCCAGCTCCTTTAAATATCATTGAAGAAAGAACTGTTGGTCCTGATCTTGGAAAAGACTCTATAGACGCTGGAATCCTATCATTGATAATTGGTTTTTTCTTAGTAGTTTCGTTTATGTTATACAAATACAGATTCTTTGGAATTATTGCTAACCTTACACTAATTATTAACCTCTTTTTATTAATTGGAGTATTAACGCTTTTTGGAGCAACATTAACTTTACCAGGTATAGCTGGTATAATTCTTACAGTCGGTATGGCAGTCGATGCCAATGTATTAATTTTTGAGAGGATAAAAGAAGAAATTAAAAAGGAAAAAAATACTATTATAGCATTTGACAATGGTTATATTAAATCAAGAACAACAATTTTAGATGCAAATATAACCACACTTATAGCAGCTATTATTTTATTTTTTATGGGCTCAGGACCGATTAAAGGTTTCTCTATTACTTTAGGAATAGGAATATTAACTACATTGTTTAGTGTATATTTTATTGCAAGAATGATAACGGCAATTTATTTAATTAAAAATAAGAACAAGGAAAATATTATTTAATATGATTAAGATTTCTTTTAATAAATATTATAATTTTTTTAGTATATTATCTTCCTTTCTAATTATTATCTCACTTTTATTGTTAATTTTTAAAGGATTAAATTTAGGAGTAGATTTTAAAGGAGGTACATTAATTGAAATTCGAACCTCTAAAAATAATGCTAATATATCAATGATTAGAGATTCATTTAAACAGATGAATCTAGGGAATGTTAATGTAAAGCAATTTGGTAATGAAACTGATTTTATAGTAAAGTTTGAAAAGAAAAATTCAAACGATAGTGAATTTATTAAAAATATAAAAAGTAAGCTATCAAGCTCAATAGGAGATGATTTTAGCTTTAGAAGAGTTGAAAATGTAGGTCCAAAAGTTAGTAGCGAACTTCTTAAGTCTGGCATAATAGCTATAGCTCTCTCGTTAGCTGCCATGCTCTTTTATATTTGGATTAGATTCGAGTGGCAATTTAGTATTGGTGCAATACTAGCTCTTTTCCATGATGTAATAATTACTCTTGGATTATTCTCTCTGTTAAACTTAGAAATTAATTTATCTATTGTTGCAGCTATTTTAACAATTGTAGGCTACTCGATGAATGATACTGTGGTAATATATGACAGGGTAAGAGAAAATTTAAAAAAATATTCGGATATAAAAATATTTGAGCTTTCTAATATTTCAATTAATGAAACCTTATCCAGAACTATAATTACATCCGCAACCACATTGTTGGCTCTATTATCTATATATATTTTTGGTGGAGAAATTCTTAAAGGTTTTTCTTTTGCTATGATTTTAGGTGTTATTTTTGGGACTTATTCTTCAATTTACATTGCTAACCCAGTATTGGTAAAATTAAATGTTTCTCAAAAAACAATTATAAAAGAAGAAGATTAATATAAGTTTTGCGCCGCAACCATAGTTAATAGCATTGGCAAAGAAAGAAGTGTATTTGTTCTTGAAAATAGCATAGCTGTTTTAGCTGATTTTGCTTTTTTATCAGGGTCACATTCAACTATTCCTAAAGCTCTTTTTTGATTTGGCCATATAACAAACCATACATTAAATGCCATAATTAATCCTAGCCACATACCTATACCTATAGCTGTATTTCTTCCGCCACCTGATCCAATGCCTAGCGTCATAGACTCATGCAAGTAACCATTTAGATGAGCTAGTATTAAACCAGATACGATTGTAGCAAATGCACCCCATCTAAAGTAAAATAAAGCTGCTGGAGCAATTACCTTCCCAATAGCTGGCTTCTGTTCATCTGGAATTTTCGACATATTTGGTATTTGTACAAAGTTAAAGTACCAGAGAAGACCTATCCACATGATTGCAACAACAACATGGATATATCTAAATAACCAACTCCAAAAAATTCTATCTATATCGAACCCACCATTTGCATAAAATAACCCCAAAAACAGGATCAAAGTAACTGCAAGAGATAAATGAATAGTTTTAGATAAAGATTGCAAAAAGTTGGTCATATAAATAATTTATACTAAATCAAATGATTATGCAATTTTTTTTATTTTTTGGCCTAAAAGATTTTTTAAATATTTACCAGTATAGCTCTCTTTAATATTACATATCTCTTCTGGTTTTCCTTCAGCTATAATATTTCCTCCTTTGATACCACCATCAGGCCCCATATCGATTATATAATCTGCAGTTTTAATCACATCTAGATTATGTTCGATTACTATAACTGTATTTCCAGTAGCTACAAAAGTATGTAAAATTTCTAACAATTTTTTAATATCATGCTGATGGAGACCAGTAGTAGGCTCATCAAGTATATAAACAGTTCTACCAGTCGATCTTTTAGAAAGTTCTTTTGCTAATTTTATTCTTTGAGCCTCGCCACCTGAAAGGGTTGTGGCTTGTTGACCTATTTTAATATAACCTAAACCTACCTTTTTAAGAGTTAATAATTTAGTCCTTATATTTGATATATTTTCGAAGTATTCACATCCTTCATCAACTGTCATATTCAAAACATCAGCAATACTCTTATCTTTAAACTTAATCTCTAGAGTTTCTCTGTTATATCTACTTCCCTTACATTCGTCGCAAGTAATATATACATCAGGCAGAAAATGCATTTCGTATGTTATTACACCATCTCCTTCACATGCTTCACACCTTCCACCTTTTACATTAAAGGAAAATCTTCCAGGTTTATAACCTCTACTTTTTGACTCTGGTAAGTTTGTAAACCAATCTCTAATAGGTCCAAATGCTCCCGTGTATGTTGCTGGATTAGATCGTGGAGTACGTCCTATAGGTGACTGATCTATATCAATAACTTTATCAATTAATTCTATACCTTTAAAACCTTTGAATGGCTTCGGTATTTTCCTTGATTTATTATTGTTAAGTGTAAGATTTAAAGCATTATATAAAGTTTGTAATATTAGAGTTGATTTACCACTACCCGAGACTCCAGTAACACATGTTAAACTCCCTAAAGGAATTTTTAAATTTACGTTATTTAAATTATTTCCTGAAGCTCCTTGTATTTCTAAAAATCTTCCATTTTTTGCAAGTCTTCTTTTTTTGGGTATTGGGATATAACTTTTATTAGATAAATATCTTCCAGTAATACTTTCATTCGTGTTTAAAATTTCATTATATGTTCCTTGAGCAACTATTTTACCACCATTATTTCCAGCTTCAGGACCAAGATCAATAATATGATCTGCATTTTCCATTGTTTCAGTATCGTGTTCAACTACAATTACTGTATTTCCTAAATCTCTTAATCTTTTTAATGCGTCAATTAATTTAACGTTATCTTTTTGGTGCAAACCAATTGATGGTTCATCTAGAACATAAAGAACTCCAGTTAATCCAGAACCAATTTGTGATGCTAATCTGATCCTTTGTGATTCACCACCAGAAAGTGTTCCTGATTCTCTTGATAAAGTTAAATAATCTAAACCAACGTTAAGCAAAAAATCTAATCTTTCATTTATTTCCTTTAGTATATGCTCAGCGATTTTAAGCTGTCTGTTATCTAAAATACTTTCCAATGATCTAAACCAATTTTTTGCGTCTAAAATAGATTTTTCTGTTACTTCACTTATATTTAAGTTATTTATTTTTACACATAAAGCCTCCTCTTTTAGCCTATGTCCATTACAACTTTCACATTTTGTATCCGATTGGTACTGAGATATTTCCTCTCTTTTCCAATCACTGTCAGTTTCAAGATAACGTCTCTCTAAATTATTAATTACACCTTCAAAAGTTTTTTTATGTGAATATTTTTCATAGCCATCATCGTATGAAAATTTTATTTCATCATCATCTGAACCAAATAAAATTATATCTTTAATTTTTTTTGGTAGTTTGGACCACCTTTCATTTAAGGAAAAATTATAATGTTTAGCCAATGATGATAAGGTTTGTGCATAATACATAGTTGATGATTTTGCCCAAGGTTCAATTGCTCCATCAGCAATACTTTTTTTTTCATTTGGAATAACTAATTTTGGATCTACATTTAATTTAATTCCAATTCCTTCACATTCAGCACATGCACCATAGGGGCTATTAAAAGAAAATAATCTTGGTTCAATCTCTTCAATTGTAAAACCACTTTCCGGACATGCAAATTTTGTTGAAAAAATTATTCTCTCAGTTTTTCTAAATTTTTTTGGTAAAGTTTCATTTTCATATTCAACAAAAAGTAATCCATTAGCTAAATTAACTGATGTTTCAACACCCTCTGCAAGTCTATTTCCAAGTGAAGAATTAATAACAATTCTGTCTACTAATACATATATATCGTGTTTAATTTTTTTATTTAATTCTGGAATATTATCAATTTCGTATAATTCGTTATCAATTTTAATTTTCCTAAAGCCTCTTTTTTTAAAACTTAAAATATCTTTTTTATATTCACCTTTACGACCACGAACCACAGGTGCATATAAATAAATTGTTGATTTTTTTGGTAATTCTTTAATTTTATCAACGATTTGAGAAATTGTTTGTGATGTTATAGCCTTACCAGTGAATGGTGAGTAGGGTATACCAGCTCTAGCATATAGTACTCGCATATAATCATAAATTTCAGTAACAGTAGCGACTGTTGATCTAGGGTTTTTTGATGTATTTTTTTGTTCAATTGAAATAGCCGGGCTTAGTCCTTCAATTAAATCCACATTTGGTTTTTTCATTTTGTCTAAAAATTGTCTTGCATAAGCTGATAGACTTTCAACATATCTTCTTTGTCCTTCAGCATATATTGTATCGAATGCTAGGGATGATTTACCAGATCCAGAAAGTCCAGTAATGACGACAAATTTATCTTTAGGAATTTCCAAGGAAATATTCTTTAAATTGTGTTCTTTTGCGCCTTTTATAACAATCTTTTTAAGCATAATTTTTGTTGCTTTAAATTAATAAAATTAATATTCAAGTCAAATTGTGTTATAGTTAATATAAATCAAATCATTATATTTTAAAATATTATGGCAGGAAGCTTAAATAAAGTGTTATTAATTGGTCGATTAGGCGCAGACCCAGAAATTAAACAAATGGTTAATGGTAAAAGTGTCGCCAGATTAAGTTTAGCAACAAGTCAGTCATGGAAAGATAAAAATACAGGTGAAAAAAAGGAAAAAACTGAATGGCATAGAATTGTAGTTTTTAACGAAGGTCTTGTAAATGTTGTTCAGCAATATCTAAAAAAAGGCGCTCAAGTTTACGTAGAAGGTCAGTTATCAACTAGAAAATGGAAGGATGAGCAAAGCGGCCAAGATAAATACTCAACAGAAATTTTAATTCAAGGATATAATTCTTCATTAACAATGCTTGGAGGAGGAAACCAGAACACATCAACCTCACAGGTAAATAAAAATAATAATGATGAGGGGTCACAAATAGAACAAAGCGAATTAGATGACGATATACCATTTTAATTAGCATGTTAAAATCAGAAATTTCAAAAGAAACAAAGATTAAACCAATATCTATGTATGATGAGATGAGTTCATCATACTTGTCATACGCGATGAGCGTAATTGTAAGCAGAGCATTACCAGACGTAAGAGACGGTCTTAAACCAGTTCATAGAAGAATTTTGTATGCAATGTATAAAGGTGGCTTTGATTGGACTAAACAATTTAGAAAATCTGCAAGGGTTGTTGGTGATGTAATTGGTAAATATCATCCTCATGGAGATCAAGCTGTATATGATGCATTAGTAAGGATGGTACAAGATTTTTCTATGAGCTTACCACTCATTGATGGCCAAGGAAATTTTGGATCTATAGACGGTGACCCAGCAGCAGCAATGAGATACACTGAAACAAGACTTTCAAAAATATCACAATATCTAATTGATGATATAGAGAAAAATACAGTTTCTTTTAAAAGTAATTATGATGAAACTGAAAATGAACCCGAGGTATTACCCTCACAATATCCTAACTTACTTGTGAATGGTGCAGGCGGTATAGCTGTTGGAATGGCCACTAGTATACCACCACATAATTTAGGCGAGGTTATAAATGGAACATTAGCTCTCATTAATAATAAAGATATTAAATTAAATGAACTAATGAAACATATACCCGGTCCAGACTTTCCCACAGGCGGGATAATTATTGGCAAAGATATAATAAAACAGGGATACAAATCAGGTAGAGGCTCATTTAAAATTAGAGGCGATATAAATGTAGAAAATTTAAAAAATGGTAAAGATCGTCTTGTAATAACATCAATACCTTATCAGGTAAACAAATCTAATTTAAACGAGAGAATAGCTGAGTTAGTTAGAGATAAAAAAATAGAAGGTATCAGTGACATAAGAGATGAGTCAAATAGAGAGGGTATAAGAGTTGCTATTGATCTTAGAAGAAATATTGAACCAGAAACTGTAAAAAGACAATTATTTAAGTACACATCTATAGAAAGTTCATTTGGATTTAATACATTAGCAATAGTAGATAAAAAACCAAAAACTTGTAACTTAAAAGAATTTTTAGAAAGTTTTTTAAAATTTAGAGAAGATGTAGTTATAAAAAAAACAAAATATGATTTAAAGAAATCTGAGGAAAGAGCACATATTCTTCTTGGTCTTTCAATTAGTGTTGAAAATTTAGATAAGGTCATAAAAATAATAAGATCATCTAAAAATCCAGATGATGCAAAAAAAATACTATTAAATACAAAATGGAAATTTACTAAATCATCAAAATTAATAAAACTCATTGAAAATAAAAAAAGCCAAAAACTTTATTCTCTTTCAGAAGCACAAGTTAATTCAATTTTAGAATTGAGACTTCAAAAGCTTACAGCATTAGGAATAAATGATATTGAAAGTGAAATTAAAAAATTATCAGAAATGATTATTCAATTTAAAAAAATAATAAATTCTAAAAAAGAATTATTAAACCTTATAAGCTCAGAATTAAATTCTATAAGAGATAAATTTTCAGTTCCTAGAAGAACAAAAATTATTGATGTAGTTTTAAATTATGATATTGAAGAAACCATTCAAAAAGAAGCGGTTATTATTACTGTTACTCTTCAAGGTTATATTAAGAGAGGTGCATTAAGTAATGTTAAACAGCAAAAAAGAGGTGGTAAGGGTAAAACTGGTATAAAAACTAGAGATGAGGACTCAGTCGTTCAAACTCTTTCTGTTGACACACATACATCTGTTCTATTTTTCTCTACAGAGGGTCTTGTATATAAGATTAAAGCATGGAAAATACCTGAAGGATCAGCATCATCTAAAGGAAAGTCTTTATTTAATATATTACCATTGAAAAGCCATCAATCCATTAGCTCGATAATGCCATTTCCAGAAAATGAAACAAATTTAAAAAACACAAGTATTATTTTTGCAACTAGTAAGGGTAAAATTAGAAAAAATAGTTTAGACGATTTTACGTCAATAAATGTTTCTGGAAAAATTGCTATGAAACTTGATAGCGATGATAAAATTATAGGTGTAAAAATTTGTAGAGATGACCAAGATATAATTTTAAGCACAAGATTAGGAAAATGTATTAGATTTGAGTCTAAAAAATTAAGAATTTTCAAAGGTAGATCTTCAAAAGGAATTAGGGGTATAGCTCTAAAAGATAATGATTCAATTATGTCTATATCAATAATTGATCACAATCAGAACAAAAAAAATGGAAAAATTAGCAAAGATGAAAAAATTGAGATTAAATCTAAAGAAAAATATATTTTATCTATTACAGAAAACGGTTATGGGAAAAGAACATCACACTATGACTATAGGGTTACAAATCGTGGTGGCAAAGGTATAATCGGTATTATTAACTCGTCTAGAAATGGTAATGTTGCATCGTCATTTCCTGTATTTGAAGGTGATGAAATATTAATATCAACAAACAAAGGTAGAGTAATTAGAACATCGGCAAAAGAAATAAGGGTCGCTGGCAGAAATACACAAGGTGTCAGAATTATTAAGTTGTCTGGTGAGGAAAAAGTTGTTTCAGCAATTAAAATTGATGATAATTTACTTTGATGAAAAAAACAGCAATTTACCCAGGTACATTTGATCCAATTACATATGGTCATATAGATGTTATTAAAAAGTCTCTTAAAATTGTAGATAGTCTTGTAGTAGGCGTATCAGAGGTAGGTCAAAAAAACTATCTTTTTTCAATAGATGAAAGAATTCAAATTGTCGAGCAAGCTCTTTATTCAGATTTAAAATTTAAAAGAAATAAAATAAAGATAATTAAATTTAAATCATTAACGACATCACTATGCAACAAATATAGGTCAAATATTATATTAAGAGGCTTGAGAGCTGTTTCAGATTTTGAATATGAATTTCAACTTGCAGGTATGAATCGAAAATTAAATAATAAAATTGAAACTATTTTTTTAATGTCTGATGTAGATAACCAAATTATTTCTTCAAGATTTGTTAAAGAAATTGCTCAATTAGGTGGGGACTTAAAAAAATTTACAACTAAAAATACAATAAACGCACTTAAAAAAAAATATGAAAACTCTTTTTAAATTTTTTGTTGTATTTTTTTTTATTTTTAATAATAACGCTAACTCAATGGAGAATATAATGATTTTAAAGTTAAAAGATGGAGATGTAAAAATTGAACTTTTTGATGATGTTGCACCAAATCATGTTAAAAGAATTAAAGAATTAGCTAATGAGGGAAAGTATGATAATGTTGTGTTTCATAGAGTTATAGATGGTTTTATGGCACAAACTGGTGATGTGAAATTTGGTAATTCATCTAATAAAGATTTCGATTTAAGAAGGGCAGGTATGGGAGGTTCCAATTTACCAGATTTAAAATCTGAATTTAACGAATTACCGCATTTAAAAGGAACTTTATCAATGGCAAGGTCCGCTGATCCTAATAGTGCCAATAGTCAATTTTTTATATGTTTCGATCCTGCACCATTTCTAGACCGTCAATATACAGTTTTTGGTAAAGTCATAGAAGGAATGGAATTTGTAGATAAAATTAAAAGAGGAGACTCAAATAATAATGGAGCAGTATCTGATCCAGATAAAATAATTAGTTTTAGATCTGAATAAATTTACTTAATGGCGTTAAAAAAATTTAGTTTTAATGTCAAAAAAAGAGAAGAATACGCTAGACTTGGAATAATACATACTCATAGAGGATCAATAGATACTCCAGCATTTATGCCTGTAGGTACGCAAGCTACTGTTAAGGGCACATTTTTAAAAGATATCCAAAAAACAGGAAGTCAAATTATTCTGTGCAATACATATCATTTAATGGTTAGACCAGGAGTTCAAAGAATTAAAAAAGCTGGTGGACTTCATAAGTTTATGAACAGTTCAATGCCAATATTAACTGATTCAGGTGGGTTTCAAATAATGTCGCTGTCAAAATTAAATAAAATTGATCGAGAAAAAGGTGCTGTGTTTAATTCTCATATTGATGGAAAAAAATTTATTTTGAGTCCAGAAGAAAGTATAAAAATTCAAAAAAAATTAGACTCTGATATAATTATGGTTCTAGATGAATGTCCAAAAAAAACTCTTGATTATAACTTAATTTATAAATCTTTAAACTTATCAACATATTGGGCTAAGAGATCAAAAAAAGAGTTTGGAAAAATAAAGCATAAAGCTCTCTTTGGCATTGTTCAAGGAGGATTATTTAATGATTTAAGATTAAAATCTCTTAATGATTTAAAAAGTATTGGCTTTGATGGATATGCTGTCGGAGGATTAGCTGTTGGCGAAAGTCAAAATGAAATGTTTAAAGTTTTAGATGGATTAAAAAATCATTTGCCCACTGAAAAACCAAGATATTTAATGGGAGTTGGAACCCCTTCAGATATTTTAGGTGCTGTAAAACGCGGAATAGATATGTTCGACTGCGTTATGCCTACCAGATCAGGTCGAACAGGCTTAGCTTTTACTTGGAATGGCAGGATCAATATTAGAAACGCAAAATATAAAAAAGATAATAATCCATTAGACTTATCAGTTAAAAAATTTGATTTAAATAAATATTCAAAAAATTATCTAAATCACTTATTTAATACTAATGAAATATTAGCTTCTATGTTGTTAACACTTCATAATATTAATTTTTACCAAGAATTAATGTCTGCAATTAGATTGAACATTAATAAAGGAACTTTTGATGAATTTCATGATAAATACATTGAAAAATTGTAATTGATACTTAATTTTAGCTTAATTTGACATTTGAAATATTAGAATAATTCTATATATAACAATTACTCTTTTGAGTAATTAGTGGG
>MDTB01127762.1_pt1 | contig 12058 bp, 13 predicted proteins | sample 811161 | NCBI WGS metagenome assembly MDTB01 (sample SAMN05326650, study PRJNA326480) | marine metagenome | isolation source: seawater | place: Mediterranean Sea | collected 2009 | reverse complement strand
TCATTAGTTGGCCCTTTGTAGTCTAATTTCACGCATGTATCAAAAGATATTTTAATTTTATCTTGCAACCCCATTTTATTTTTTTGTTTTCTTTTTTGGGGCATCTAAATCAAAAAATAATGAAAAAGTCAATCCAGTCAATCTAGAGTATTCACTGGGGAAACCTGTCATTTCATCTTTTATGGGCTTTTTCTTATATCTTTCTGGTAGATTATTCGAAGAATTATCCCATTTTAGATTTAAAATATCGCTAAATGGAATTGATGTAGGGTCATGAAAATATCCAAATTCCATTCCCCATCTAGGATTTCTTTGAGAACCAATTAAAAACCCAAACCTATTACTAGAACCATTGGTTATACCATTGGGTATAATCATAGCTCTTATTCCAAACCATCTAGATCTTAAAAATCCATCATCGGCTTTTTTTGTTTTGAACTTATAATAAGTAAAATCAAAATTAGAATTTGGATTTAATGACCAAGCAAAATTAATCATATCCCATTTATTATCTTTATTATATACAACCCTGCTATAGTCTAATCCTGTTCCATAAATTGGCATTCCAACTCTTATTCCTAGCTCACTTTTATCGTTAACTCCTACTCTGTACCATAAATAAGGAGCTACATTTTCTAAAGAAACCGCATAACCTTTCTTTATCTTTCCAGGCGCAGGCAAATGCGGGTTAATAACTGGATGAGATGCGCAGCCTATTAAAAAAACACAAATAATTAATACAATGATTAATAATCGATACATATTCAAAGCTAATAAATAAATAGGTATTAATTAAAAATATTATTTTATGAGTAAAAATATATATTAACTAAAAAAAATTATAGAGAATTTTTTATCCAATCCGTTGTCACGGATTTAGGTCTCATTATAGGTATACCAACAGCTCTATTTATAACGATTTGAGATATAATTCCCATAACGCGTGAAAGACTAAATAAAACAGTATAATAGTTAAATTCTTTTAAACCATAATAATAAAGCAAAGACCCAGATGCGGCATCTACGTTAGGCCATGGACTTTTTGCTTTTCCATGATCTTCCAGTACAGTAGGAACCACTTCAAATAAGGACTTAACTATATTAAATATTTCATCATCCTTAATGTGGTTTTTTCCAAAATCCATGAGCGCAGTAAATCTTGGGTCTGGACATCTTAAAACTGCATGACCATAACCTGGAATTACTCTATTTTGAGTTAAGCGGTCCCAACAATATTCTTTTAATTCATCTTTAGATGGAGAGCGACCAAAATGGTCATGAATCTCTAAAATAAATTTCAAATTTTCCTGATTGGCTAATCCATGCAATGGCCCCGCTAAGCCATTAAAACCAGCTACAACAGCAAGAAAGGGCGATGATAAAGCAGAGGCAACTGTTAAAGAACTAAATGCGCTAACATTGCCACCCTCATGATCGCAATGCAAAGTAAGGAACAGTCTCATTAATTTTTTAAAATCTTCTCCTTGAATGCCTAGCATATGAGCAAAATTTCCAGCCCAATCAAGATCATTATTAGGATTAATTTTATTTTTTGCACCGATTCTTATTCTATAAATTCCAGCAGCTATTTCGGGTAAAGTGGCAACAAGTCTTATGCCATCTTCTAGTGCGGATTTCCAATAATCAGATTTAGGCATTCCAGCATTGTATTTATCAACAAAATCACTCTCTGAACGCATAGATTGAACAGCAACACTCAACATTGTCATGGGGTGTGAGCCTTTAGGAAGACTTTCTAGAACGCTCCAAACATAAGATGGTACTTCTTGATGGTCCTTTAGCTGTCCCTGAAGATCGGATAATTCTTTTTCGCCAGGAGTTTCACCAGTTAAAAGCAAATAAAAGGCTTCTTCAGGGATTAAATGAGTCAATTCTGACACTGGACGCCCTCTTATTATAAGTCCTTTATCAGCAGAAACTGATGAAGTGTCACAAATTAGGCCCTTAACTCCTCTCATGCCTCCATATACTTGAGAAACTGATACCTCTCCAATCTTAGCACTCCCATCTTTTTTCAATAATGATTCTATCTCTTCTTGCCATAGAGGTATTTTTTCAGATAATACTTTTTGAAGCATAAATCCCCTGATCTACATATTATTAAGTAATATTGTGTAGCAAGTTATGAATAAAAGCTTATCAGTGCTTCAATAAAGATATTATTTTTATATATTCATCAATATTTTGAATAATATCATCTGAATGATTAATAACATTTTCTCTTTTAATATTCTCAATAAATGCAAAAAAACGAGAAGCTTCTTCATGCGCCCAAATCTCATAATCAGTAAACCCATCTCCGATAACATGAATCTCTCCATGTAGATTCAGCGAACGAACAAGTTTAGTTTTAGTATATGCTTTAAAAAAGGGCGTTGTTTTGTCAACGCCAATAATCTTGTTTAATTCATTATACTTAAATCTATTTGCAAAAATCTGACCTTCACCGATATTAAACCTTGATACAATTGGAGCTATAAATTCGCAAAAACCACCAGAAATAATAATAATTTTAGAACTATTTTTTTTTATAAAATTTATATTTGATACAAAAGATTTTGTGACGTTGTTTTGAAGTAAGCTAATAAAACTTATAATATCATCAAATCCTGCATCTATCAGCTCTAATCTTTTAGATAAAGAGATATTAAAATCAATTTCTCCATTCATTCCAGCATCTGTTAATTCTTTTACCTCTTTATGTAGGCTAGATTTTTTCTTAACATCTCTTGATAAGAAAAAGATAAACTCATCTAAGGATTCTACGGAAACAAATGTGCTATCAAAATCAATGATTATATGTTGAGGCATCTGATTCTATCTAATAGAATTTTCACATTTGAAATAAAAATATTCTTCTAGGTTGTCTAGCATTTTTTCAATTGTGAAATTAAGTCGAACATGATCCTTGGCTTTTTTTCCCCAATTATCAACTATTGGACTTTTATAATGCCTAATAGCATAATTCATTGCATCTTCAATTGCATCAATTTTCATTGGCTCAAAAATATAACCGTTTACATCATGATCAATAAGCTCAGGAACGCCATTTACATTAGCTGCTAAAACTGGCTTTCCTAATGCCATGCTCTCCATTACTACATTTGGCATTCCTTCTTGGCGCGATGGCATGATAACAAAATCCGATGATTTTAAAATACTTAATAAATTTTCCTGAAACCCAATTAAACGAACTTTATCTTCCATTTTATAATCTTTAATTAGACCATCTAGTCGATTTTTTTCTTTTCCTTTTCCTGCAATCAAAATAGTATATGGATTATTTAAATGGTCAATTCTTGATGCAGCTTTAATCAATAAATCAAATCCTTTTTGTGAGGTCAATCTACCCGCTGCAACAAAAACTATATTGTTATTAGGGATATTCCACGCATTATTTAAGTCTATGTTTTTAATATTATATTCTTGAGACCTCAAACCATTATAGATAACTACGGTCTTTCCAGTTTCCATCCATGAAAATCTCTCATAAGCCTCTTGAATTGATTTTGAATTAGTAATAATTCCATCAACCAAGCCAATGGTCATTTTATATTTCCATTTATCTGAGAATAGCTGCAAACCATTTCTAGCGATTATAGCTGGAACTTTTGCTAATTTTGCAGCTATACCAGCAACACGGATATCTTTATTAAGATTAAGAACTATAACGTCTATTTTTTGATTTTGAAGAATTTTTTTAGTATACCAGATTTTAAAAGGGTTATAATCTGCATAAATATTTAATGGCAAGGTTTTAAGACTTTGCTCTTTTGCTTTTTTAAGTAAAAGCGAATTAGCTTTTCCTGATAATATTACACTATGTCCTCTATCGCTTAAACCTTTAGCTGCGGCAACCATCCATTTCTCACCTCCGCCCCACTTATGTTTTGAAATAGAGTTACTAAAAAATATATTTAATTTTTTTTTCATCCTTTAACTGAATTGAATATCGTATAACTTTCGATACAATCCATCTTTATCATAGAGTTGGTTATGATTTCCAACTTCAACTATCTTCCCACTATCAATGACTATAATCTTATCTGCGCTTTGAACGGTTGAAAGCCTATGAGCAATAATCAAAGCAGTTCTATTTTTTAGTAATGCTTCAATGGCTAATTGTACTTTTTTTTCTGATTCAGTATCGAGAGAAGATGTTGCCTCATCCAAAATAAGAATAGGGGGATTCTTAAGTAAGGCTCTAGCAATTGCGATACGTTGCTTTTGTCCTCCAGATAACTTAACGCCTCTTTCTCCTATAATAGCATCAAATCTATCTGGGGTATTATTAATAAACTCAAGAGCATTTGCAGCCTCGCATGCCTTAACAATTGACTCAAAATCTGTATTTGGTTGAGCATATGATATATTATTTTTTATAGTGTCATTGAACAAAATGACTTCTTGGGTCACAATACCCATACTTTTCCTTAAAGATGAAATAGACAGTTTTTTTATATTATTTCCATCAATTAAAATCTTCCCATTATTAACATCATAAAATCTAGGAATTAAATCTGCAATAGTTGATTTCCCCGCACCGCTAGGACCAACAATAGCTACAGCGCTCCCTTTTTGAATATCAAATGAAAGGTCATCCAAGACAAGACCATCGTCTTTGTAGTATTCAAAGCTTACATCTTTAAATTCTATGGATTTTGAAAATGATTCTAATTTAATAGGATTTACATCCTCTATTATATCAATAGGCGTATCTAATAATGCAAAAATTCTCTCGGCTGAAGCAGATCCTGTTTGAATTCTCAAATTAACATTGCCCATCTGCTTTATGGGGCCTAGTATTGAAAATAATATTAAAATAAATCTAATAAAATCCTCAGGATTTAATCCTCTTTGCATTAAAACTTCTGACCCCCCATACCATAACAAAATTACACCTATCACAACTCCAAAAGTCTCAGTAATTGGACCGGCAATCAAATCCAGTCTCCCTCTCTTTAAAAGTAGATTAAAATAATTACTACTTTCATTTGAAAACTTTTTTACTTCTGATTTTTCATTAACAAATGCTTTAACTATTCTTATAGAGGAAAGTGTCTCTGAAAGAATTTGCATAATATCTGCTACTTTTTTTTGCGTTCTTCTAGATTTTCTTCTAATACTTTTCCCAATGCCAATAACTGCTATTCCAGCTAAAGGAATGATTATTAAAGCTATTAATGCAAGCTTCCAGCTAATTATAAATAAAAGAGAAACGAAGGTTATAATATTAATTGGCTCGACAAAAAGCTTTTGAAAGGTTGCACCTAAAGCGATTTGCAAATGTTCAACATCATTAATAACTACAGAAGTAATAGAGCCTGTTTTTTGCTTATTAAAATAACCAAGTGAAAGAGACTGGATATGCTTATACAGCCTATTTCTCAAATCGCGAACTAGGCTCAGCTCGACAATTCTAAGAAGATAATTTTTTATATAAAGAAAGATATTCTTCCCAAAAAAAACAAAAAGAATAGTATAGCATAAGACTTTTAAAGACTGAGTAGGGGTATCGCGAAGTATTAATAAATTTGTTAAATATTTTAACTTTTCATTTGCTGTTAGCCCCGTACTTCTTGACCATTCTAATTGAGATTCAACAATTTTATCAAAATCTAATAATATATTATTAATCAAAGTGGCTGTAAGCCAAATAGAAGTACTATTCAAAAGAACAAAAACTATAGCTGATATAGATGAAATAATTATATAAAACCAAAATGGTGACATTAACTCGGCCATACGTCTATATATCGATTTTGACATAATATATTTGGGCTATTTATTTAAATTGAATTTCGCAAGTGTCAACGAAGAATATAATAGGAAAATAAAAATAGAAAAATGAATCGTTTATTTATTATAAACCATTTTTTGATGTGGAATATCAACTTCTATGAATTTATTTCCAATTTTTTTAAACCCCAATTTCTCATAAAAACCTATAGCAGAGTACTGGCTATTGAGAAATATCATCTTTTCTTTATTAATCTTTTTTATAATATACTTTGTGAGTGCTTTTCCTGCGCCGCACGATCTATACTCCTTAAGAACTGCAAATCTTTCTAGTTTTAAACCATGAGATGTTTCTCTCCACCTCGCAGTCCCTATTGGCTTATTTTCAATATAAGCCAAGATATGCTTTGCACTTTCATCATGCTTATCAATTTCAATATTTTCAGGAATATTCATTTCCTCAACAAATACTTTTCTGCGAATTGAAATAGCATGTTTTTTTTCTTTAATAGATCTTACTTGCTTAACAGCAATTTGCATTAATTAATTTACAAAATTAAAAATTCCTATCAATCTTGAACTATCTAATAAATCTTTTTTAATTTCAATTTATGAAAAATAAAAATAAACATATTCTTGTAGTGGGTGATAGAGTTCTCATTCGTCCAGACTTAGGTGAAAAAAAATCTAAAGCCGGGCTTTATCTTCCTCCTAGCGTAGTAGAAAAACAAGAAATACTAAGCGGCGTTATCGTTGAAGTTGGGCCAGGGATCCCATTGGGCAATCCTGAAGAAGATATTGATGAGCCATGGACCTCTCAAAATAATTCAGGAGTAAAATATATCCCAACTCAGGCAGAGATAGGAGATATTGCTTTATTTTTAAATAAAGCTTCAATTGAAATTAAAATTGAGAATGATGATTATTTAATTGTTCCTCAGTCTGCAATACTGATATTGATACGTGACGACCTACAAGCATTGACTAATTAAGTTTTGTCAAAACAAAAAGTTGGAATCTATATTCATATACCATTTTGTACTATAAAGTGCATTTATTGTGATTTTTATTCTTTAGAAAACAGGCAAGACTCTATACCTATCTTCTTTAAAAGCATACTCAAGGAAATTGACCAATTTGAGGTAGGAAATAATAATATAGATATTGATACTATATTTATTGGAGGAGGTACTCCAAGCTTAATCAGCCCAGACTTAATAGAAAAATTATTAATAAAACTTAGCGATCATTACAATCTAGAAGATGTTGAAGAAATTACAATTGAGGCAAATCCCGGCGAGGCCCCTTCTGATAACCTTAAAGCTTTCTACGATCTAGGAATTAATAGAATATCCATTGGAGTTCAATCATTGCAAAAAGAAATTTTAAAATTTCTATCTAGAAATCATTCATCAGAAGATGTCTTCAATACTATAAAAAATGCTAAAAAAGCAGGATTTAATAATATTAATTGTGACCTTATTTTTAATATTCCTGGACAACAAAAATCTATGTGGAAAGATGATCTAAATTCTATAATTGAATTAGATATAAAGCATATTTCTTGCTATTCATTAATTGTTGAAAAAAATACCAAATTATTTCAATTGGTAAATAAGAAAACTGTTATGATGCCCAATGATGATAAAAGCGCTGAAATATATAAATGGACTCAAGACCAATTAAAAGATAAAAATTTTATACAATATGAGGTTTCTAATTGGGCTAAATCAGGTTCTGAATGTATTCATAATATGCACTATTGGAAGATAGAGCCTTATTTTGCATTTGGTCCCTCTGCACATGGATTTGATGGAAAAAAACGCTATTGGAATGTTCGAAGCCTTAATGGTTATATCAAATCAATCGAAAATAATAAATCACCTATAGAGTCAAGTGAATTATTATCAAAAAAAGATATCGTAAATGAATTGATAGGATTTGGAATACGTACAAGAAAGGGAGTCGAACTAAATAAAATACCTAATAGTTTTAAACAATCAGTTTATAATTCAATAAAAAGTAATCATAAAAAATGGGGAAAGTATTTTATTTTAAATAAAGATAATCTAAAATTATCTAAAAGAGGATTCTGCTTTGCAGATGCCATAGCTATCGATCTTTTAATATAGAAGAAAATCTAGCTATAAACCTTGATCTGAAACCAATAAGGTAACAGGGCAATGATCCGACCCCATAATCTTATCATAAATATCAGCATCTTCAATCTGATCAACAAATTCTTGATTGGCAAAAAAATAATCTATTCTCCAGCCTACATTTCTTTGCCTTGCGCCAAATCGATATGTCCACCAAGAATACCTATCAGGCTCAGGATGAAATAATCTAAATGTATCTACCCATCCATGAGAAATATATTGATCTAATTTATCTCTTTCTATGGGCATAAACCCAGAAGTATTGATATTCTCTTTCGGTCTAGCCAAATCTATCGGGTGATGTGCGGTATTCCAATCACCGGTTACAATTACATTTTGCCCATTTGAAACATGCTCATCTATGATAGGAAGTAAAGTGTCGTAGAATTCAAGCTTATAATTAAGCCTAATATCATCTTTTTGGCCATTGGGAAAATAAATATTATATAATAAAAAATTCTCATGCTCAGTAATCAAAACTCTTCCTTCTTTATCAAATTTTTCTACACCTATGCCCATCTGAACATCGTATGGTTCATTTTTACAAAAAGTGGCAACGCCACTATATCCCGGCCTTTCAGCTGAATGCCAATAAGTATGATAGCCATGATCTTCAGTTAATGATGTACCCAGCTGATCAATCTTTGCTTTTGTTTCTTGTATACATAAAATATCAGGGTCTTCATCACTTAACCAATCCAAGAAGCCTTTTTTTTCAATAGCCCGTACCCCATTTACATTCCATGAAATAAGTTTCATATCTTCCTCATAAATAAAATAAAATGAATGAATAATTTTACTAACAGTATATTAAATTCTTATATATAAATTTTATATTATGAAAGCAATTCAAGTAAAAGAACTAATACTTCAAGGTATTCCTAACGCTAAAGTAGAAGTAGCAGATACCAAAAAAAGTGGCGATCATTTTAATGCAATCGTTATCAGTAATTTATTTCAAGGCCTATCACTTATTGAGCAACACCAGATGGTATATAAAACATTAGGAAACTATTTAACAAATGAAATTCACGCTTTACAGCTTAAAACATATACTCTTTCAGAATGGGAGAGTGAAAATTAAAGAGAAATAAAATGGAATTAAGTGAAAAAATAAAATCAGATATTAATGAAAATCCTATCATACTTTTTATGAAAGGTACAAAAGAAATGCCTATGTGTGGCTTTTCAAACCAAGTCGTGCAAATTCTAAGTCATTACGATGTAAAATTCAAAGATATCAATATATTAGAAGATCCATTAATTCGAGTAAAATTATCTGAACAATCAGGTTGGCCGACTATTCCTCAATTATTTGTCAAAGGCAAGTTGATTGGAGGGGCAGATATTGCAATGGAACTACATCAAAAAGGTGAATTGCTTGATATTTTGGATGTAAATGAAAAATAAATATTGAACTTGGTGATTTGTGATAATGCCTACTAATTTTATAGCTTATAATATATAATATATTTTGTTTTGGCCCGTTCGTCTAGTGGTTAGGACTCAGGATTTTCATTCCTGCAACAGGGGTTCGATTCCCCTACGGGCTACAAAATATAATTCTTTCTAATTATGACAATTCCAATTCACCCTTTTCTTGTCCATTTTCCGATAGCTTTTATTTATGGAGCTGTATTTTTTACAGGAATTCAATTATGGAGACCAAACTGGACCTGTAGAATTATAGGCCTATGGATGGTAGGCATTTCAACAATTACATCAATTCTTGCATCAATTTCAGGGCAATTGGAGCTAACAAAAGCCAATCAAAAAAATTACGACCAAGAAGTGTTTAATATTCTAAATAAACATGAAATTCTTGGCAATTTTATTACATGGGCTTTGCTTGTTTTATTTATAACTTGGTTATTTTTTTACTTTAAATACATGGATGATAAAAGATTTGATCAAATTGTATTTATCATTTTACTATTTTTATCTATAGGGGTAACTATGACAGCTTATTTAGGCGGAACATTGGTTTGGAAACACCAAGTAGGATTTTAATATTTTTTTCCTCTTTTTAAATACAGGTAAAAAGATTTACTAATACTTGATGAAAAAAGCCCGTACCCTCCATTAATATTGGAACCTGGCAGCGTATATATATTAGAATTAAGTGGGTCCCCTTTAAGATAATTATAATAATTCTTATCAGTTGACAATACTGTAATTAATTGCAATCCATAATAATTAAAAAACAACCAACTCATCCTAATTGGAGCCTGTTCTACATCCCATACAAAAGGATTAGCTCTTCTTGGATTATTGTTTTCATCGCGATAATATTGCCCCTTCCATAAAACATTTACAAAGCTAGTATCGTAGATTAAATTGATAAAAGTATTATCTCTTTTACCATTCCAATTATAATCATAGAAATCTTCACCTTCAGTAGGTTCGATACCCATAACTTCAGACTCCATAGCATAGGTTAGAGTCCTTACTAGCTTAGCTGAATCATCCATGGTAAAATCAAGCATAAAAATTGGATAAGATGCAAAACTTCCTGTAAAACAATCCCCATAATTATATTCTAATGTATCCACTCTTGAATAGATGGGAAGGCCATTTGAGTCAATATTATCAATATCAATAGAAGGTATTGAAAGGATTGTCCCGTCTCCGCATTTGTATTCTTTTAGTTCAGTATCGGTATCAATCTCCAATGATTTTGGTATAGTTGTTTCTGCATTAAGTATGGAATTTCCAACCTTCACCGTGATTTCATATTTCATACCAGGTTCAAAGACAACAGATAAATCTGTTTGATATCTTCCAGACTTTCCGGCTACAGGCAAAGCTTTGACCTCCATGGTTTCACTAGAAATCGTAATATCGGCATTAGATACCCATAAATCCTTTGAATCAACGCTTTCTTCTATAGACGCGCTTCGAGATACAAAGATTGTATCTGAAACCATAGGAAGATTTCCTGAAATATTACCAAAAACAACGTACTGCTCTTTATATGGGCTTTCAAGATCATTAATCCCGTCACATGAAAAAAATAAGAACAAAAAGAAAAGGATTGGAAATTTCTGCATTAAAAATTCCAATTAATGCCAATTGTTGGTATAATCGGAAAAAGACTTACTGGCTTTCTTTGTATTCTTCCTTCATCCGCTTCATCTACATTTGGCTCACCTTTATCTGGTCTTCCATTACCATTCTTATCATGATCAGCAGCTTTCCAATCTCCATCGTCATCAATCCCATTAAACGTATTACCAAGTGGATAAGTATAAGTAAAAACATTTTTTCTATTATAAAGATTGATGACTTGAAAGGTTATGTCATATTTTTTTCTATGCCATACTGCTCCTACATCTAAACGATGATATGAGGGATATCTTCCTCCATTTCTCGTCGCTGGAATAGTTCTATAATTTTGTTCAGAACTGCCTGGTAAATTTTCAAGAAAATATCCATTAATTGCCGTAAATGCTTGGCCTGATTGCAAAGTAAACTTTGCATTAAAATCCCATTTTGCACTTTTCTGATAATTGGCAAGCAGATTAAATACATGGGAACGGTCCCAATTAGTGAAATATTCCTTATTATTCATCTTTTTTCTGCTAACAGACCATGAATAACCCGCCCAACCATTTAATTTTCCTGTTGTTTGCTGAAGAAATATCTCAGCGCCATAAGCATACCCATTAGCTGGAGTTAAAAGATCTAAAAGGCTAGACTCACTGAAATCACCATCCGTTGTTGCTCTTGATTCTTCGTACGTTAGCATATCCTTAATATTTTTATAATATCCTTCAACCTGGAATTTTAATCCCCTTGGAAAAAACTGTTCATATCCAATCACTGCTTGTGAAGCTCTTGCAGGATTACCAGATTCATCGATTGCAAACCAACTATCTAAAATTTGTTGCGTAAAATCATCTTGAAAAGTGGAAATAAATTGGTGGTAATTACCAAAAGCAAAATTAATAAACTGACTGCTATTAATAATATATTTTGTACTTAATCGTAAATCTGGGAATAAACCGGATTTAGAAGAAAATGTTGTTAGTCTAATACCTGGCTCTATAATAAAATTTCGATTTGGTTTCCACTTTATCTTAGTATAGGCAGCATTTTGAATAGGCTTAGTTTTAGAATCAAAAAGAACCTCATTATTA
>MDTB01134813.1_pt1 | contig 12059 bp, 11 predicted proteins | sample 811161 | NCBI WGS metagenome assembly MDTB01 (sample SAMN05326650, study PRJNA326480) | marine metagenome | isolation source: seawater | place: Mediterranean Sea | collected 2009 | reverse complement strand
TTACCCATTAGGTTACATTTTTGGTTACCTAACAGGTGGAATTGATGCAGCTTCATTGAACATCATTTACAACTTAGCTGACTTTATTAACAAGATCGCTTTTGGTCTAGTTATCTGGGCAGCTGCAATGTCTAATACTAGATTAGCATCAAGATAGAACGTAAATTAAATTAGAAATAGGGCAAGTATAACTACTTGCCCTATTTTTTTTTGTGCCTATATTTAAACTATGCCTAAAATTACATATATTGATTACAATGGTAAAAGTGAAACTATTGAAGTTTCATCTGGCCTATCTGTAATGGAAGGAGCCATACAAAATAATATTAATGGAATAGATGCTGACTGTGGAGGATCAATGGCTTGTGCTACTTGCCATGTTTATGTCCAAGAAAAATGGTTAAATAAACTTAGTAAGACAGAAGACGCAGAACAAGACATGTTAGATATGGCATTTGAACCTAAAAAAAATAGTAGACTTAGTTGTCAAATTTTAATTTCAGATGAACTTGATGGGCTTGTAGTTACCACGCCAAAAAAACAAACTTAAATGATTAAAACTGATGTTATTATAATAGGAGCTGGACCAGTTGGTTTATTCGCTGTGCACCAATTAGGCATTAAAGGATTAAAGTCAGAAGTGATAGATAATTTAGATAAACCAGGAGGACAATGCATAGAACTTTACCCAGACAAACCAATCTATGATATACCTGCTCTAACCGAATGTAACGGAAAATCATTGACAGAAGGACTACTAGAACAAATAAAACCTTTTAAAACTAATTTTCACCTTAGCGAAAGAGTTCAAGAAATAAAAAATGATAAAGGTAAATGGTTAGTAAAAACCAATAAGAATAAATCTTTTATTGCTCCAAATGTATTAATTGCTGGAGGTGTAGGTTCATTCGAACCAAGAAAACTACCTTTGAAAGAATTGGAAAAATTTGAGGAAAAACAAGTTTTTTATTCTGTGTCTAATAAAGAAAATTTTAAGAATAAAAAAATAGCAATATTTGGAGGCGGAGACTCCGCTTTAGATTGGGCTTTAGAATTGTCCAAAAATTCAAAGGTAACTTTAATTCACAGGCGTCATGAATTTAGAGGTGCACCACATACATTGAGTGAACTAGAGAAGTTAAAAAAAGAAGGTAAAATTTCAATAAAAACTCCTTATCAAATACACTCAATTAGTAATAAGAAGAAATTAGAGTCTATTATTTTAAAAGACGAAGAAGGAAATACAGAAAATTTAGAAGTTGATATCATACTTGGTTTTTTTGGTTTAATCATGCAATTAGGGCCAATTTCAGAGTGGGGGTTAAACATGACTAAAAAAACAATAGATGTAAATACTGAAAATTTTCAAACTAATAAACCAGGTATATTCGCAATTGGTGATATATGTAATTATCCAGGAAAGTTAAAACTTATTTTATCAGGATTTCATGAAGCTGCATTAGCCGCTGTAGAATGTTTTAAAAGAGCTAGACCTAATGAAAAATTTAGGTTTCAATTTACTACTTCTTCAAAAGAAATTCAAAATAGACTTGGTATAAAAAAAAGTGATTGAACTTCTAACATCAGACACGCCTAATGGAAAAAAAATTTCTATTATGTTAGAGGAAATAAATTACGAGTATAAAGTAACCAAAATAAATATAAATAAAGATGAACAGTTTAAGCCTGAATTTAAAAAAATAAGTCCCTTTAGTAAAATACCTGTAATTATTGATCACAAGAACAATATTACTATATTTGAGTCAGGCGCTATACTTATGTATCTCGGTGAAAAAAGTGGAAAATTTTATAATGAGAATAAAAAGATTTTAATTAATCAATGGCTAATGGGACAAATGGCTTATGTTGGACCTATGCTAGGTCAACACCATCAATTTCATCACTATAATCCTGGAAAAAGTGAATTCGGTGAACAGAGGTATTTTAAAATCTCTGAAAGAATTTATAAAGAATTAGATGAAAGATTATCTAACTCAAAATATTTAGCTTACGACCAATATACTATTGCAGATATTGCAACTTTTCCCTGGATAGCCAGACACGATTGGCATGATATAGGTTTAAAAAAATTTAAAAATCTAACTAGATGGTACAATGAAATTTCTGAAAGGGAAGCGGTAAAAAAAGGGTATGATTTTATGAAAAGAGGAGAAAAAATACCAAAACCTTAATCTTCTACATATATTTTTTCGTTTCTCTCATGCTTTTCTTGAGCTTCAATTGAGAGTGTAGCAATAGGTCTTGCTATAAGTCTTTTTAAACCTATCGGTTCAGATGTTTCTTCACAAAAACCATAAGTTCCATCTTTTAATCTTTTTAGTGCAGAGTCTATTTTCTCTAAAAGTTTTCTACTTCTATTTAAAGCTCTCATTTCAACAGTCTTATCCGTATAAGAAGAAGCCTGATCAACTACATCTGCAGATGAAACATTATCATCTGAAGAATTTAAAATATTACCAAGGTTATTAGATTTTATTATATCTCTCTTCCAATTAATTAAAATGTCTGTAAAATATTTTTTGTGCTTTGCACACATATATTTTTCTTTAGTATTTGGAATATAGGCTTTTTTATAAGATTTTTTAGGCATTTTTAAAATTGGCGAGTATATGTCTGAATTTATGCGTGTCAATAGGCTTTAAATTGTATTAATTTGTTAGAAAATGATGAAAGAAAAAAATATTCCCGCTTTATTTGTATTACTTTTATTTTTTCACCTAGTAATATGGACACTAGTACCTTCTATTACAAACCAAAATTTACCACTAGATACAATTGAGGCTTTAGCTTGGGGAAGTAATTTAGATTGGGGTTTTAATAAACATCCACCAATGAGCGCTTTAATGGTTGAATTATTTTATAAAATTTTTGGCAATCAAGATTGGGCTTATTATCTTTTAAGTCAAATATTTGTTATTCTGAGTTTTTTATTTATTTGGGTTTTTTCAAAAGATTTTTTTAAGAAAAAAATTAATATATTTTTATCAATTTTACTACTAGAAGGTATATATTTTTATAACTATACCACTCCAGAATTTAATGTTTATATCACCCAATTGCCTTTTTGGGCGCTAACCATTTTATTTTGTTGGAGAGGATTAAAGCAAAATAAAACATTGGATTGGTTATGTTTTGGTATATTTGCTGCTTTGGGAGTTTTGTCGCATTATTTGTTTCTATATCTATTATTTTCTTTAGATATTTTATTTTTTTATTTGCTGTTAAAAAGAAAAATAAATTTTAAATTTTGTGTTTCTTTAGTTACTTTTATTTTAGTTTTGTTGCCACACTTTATTTGGTTAATAGAAAATGATTTCATTACTCTTAGTTATGCATTTCGTAGAACTGGATTTGAAGAGGCAAACTTATTAAATCATATTTATCATCCATTTATATTTCTTAGTAAACAATTGGGAATACTTTTTCCATTTTTCCTTATGTTATCTATTCTAATTTTAAAATTTAAAATTAGAATAAACCTTAAAGATAAAAAGTTTTTATTTTTATTTACTGTTAGTATTCTTCCTGTTTTACTAATATTTTTAACTTCTATGATTATGGGCGTAAAAATAAGAACGATGTGGATGACACCATTTTATTTATTTATTGGAGTATTTTTTATCTATCTTTTTAAAGAAAAAATTCATTTTAAAAAGACAAATTTATTTCTATCATTATTTATTATTTTTTTCATTCTTTCTCCCTTCGTATATTCATTTGTTTCTGTTTCAAAAGATAATAAAAGAACTGATTATCCTGGAAAAGAGATAGCTTATTTAGTTCAAAAAAAATGGGATAAAAATTTTTCTAATGAAATTTCTATTATTGTTGGCGATGAATGGTTTGGAGGTAATTTGTCCTATCATCTCAGATCAAGACCAAAATGGTTTAATAAATTAAAAGATACAAAAAATATTAATATTCAAGGGGGTGTTATATATACAGGCAATCCTCAGGTTTTAAAAAAAATATGTCCAGGAGTTTATGGAACCATTAGACCAATTGGAATATGTATGATTGGAACTAAATGAAAAATATTAAAGTTTTAATACCAGTTTATAATGATTGGGACTCATTATTTAAATTATTAAATGATATTAATAATGTCATTTCTTCAATAAAAAATTGTAATTTTAGTTGTTTAATAATTAACGATTGTTCAACTATAGAAACCCCTAAAATTGAAGTCCCTTCAAATATTTCTTCTTTAAGTATAATCAATATGAAGAAAAATAAAGGACACGCGAGGTGTAATGCTTTAGGTATAAAGTATTTAGCAAAAAATGAAAATTTTGATTATTTGATAGTTATGGATGGCGATGGAGAGGATAGACCTGAAGAAATAAAAATTTTGATTGAAAAAGCTTTTTCTGAACCATCTAAATCAGTAGTTGCAAAAAGAGTTAAAAGATCAGAAGGATTTTTTTTTCAACTTTTGTATCAAATGCATAAATTTTTAACATTTTTTTTTACTGGAAAAAATATAAACTTTGGTAATTATAGTTGTTTAAAAAGAGACGATGTTAAAATTTTATCTGGCAAAACAAGTTTATGGAGTAGTTTCTCTGGATCTCTTAAAAAACATATTTTAGAGTTAAATTCAGTAGACTCTATAAGAGGTACCAGATTTTATGGACCATCAAAAATGTCATTAATAAATCTTATAATTCATTCATTTTCAATTATTGCTGTTTTTAGGGCAACAGTTTTTTTAAGATCAGCAATTCTGTTAATTGTTCTTTTTTATATGAGTTTAAAAATACACTTAATATCTCTAATTTTTCAAATTTCGTTAGTTACTTTTAACCTAGCTATCTACCTAGTTTCTTTAAGAGAAAACAAACAAGAATTTTTAGATTCTGAGTTGGATATAGTAAACATAAATACTTATACACACCAATAAGTTGTATTATGAGTCTAAATCAGAATCAAAAGAGAATCAAAACATGAACATTTAAAAAAGATATAGGTATTCTGTGGATATTTATTAATACCCCTAACAAAATAGTATAAAAGAGAAAGAGACATATGAAAAAACTCACTTGCCATTGTGGAGAAATAGAAGCTCAAGTAAATGTTAAAAATTTAGAAAAACTTTTAAAGTGTAATTGCTCAATTTGTAAAAGAAAAGGGGTAATTATGTCTGTGGTTAAAAATGAGGATTTTAAAATTACAAAAGGAATTGATAAATTAAAACTTTATCAATTTCACTCAAAAATAGCTAAGCACTATTTTTGTTCAATTTGCGGAATTTACACTCATCACAACCCTAGAATAAATCCAGCCATGACAGGATTTAATGTTGGATGTATCGACGAAGAAGATACTTTCAAATTAGAAAATGTGAGTATAGTCGATGGTCAAAATCATCCTTTAGATAATAAGTAATGCAAGAAACAAAGTCTAGTTTCTTAAAGTTAAAAAAAAAATATTTAAACTTTATTCAAAAACAAGAAAATTTTGGACCGTCATTTTATGGCAAGCTAAGACAACTTAAGAGATTTTACCTCCCAATGAGTAATTTAATTTATAAAAGTTATATTGAAAAAAAAAAACCAATTATAATAGGTTTATCTGGGGGACAAGGATCAGGAAAGAGTACTATTGCGCAAATTTTAAAAATTATTTTGGAGTCTAAATTTAAACTTAATATCGTTTACTTTTCTATTGATGATTTTTATAAAACATTCAAACAAAGAAAAAAAATGTCTAAAAAAATACATAAGCTGTTTTTGACAAGAGGTGTGCCAGGAACACATGATACTTCTCTTTTAAAAGATGTTTTAAAAAGTTTGTTAAAGAAGAATTTTAAGCCTTTTTTAATACCTTTATTTGATAAATCAAATGACGACAGATATCCGAAAAAAAATTGGAAAAGGATTATAAAAAAACCAGATATAATAATATTTGAAGGTTGGTGTGTAAGCGCCAAATATCAGGCTAAAAGTTTAAGAAAACCAATAAATAAATTAGAAAAAGAACACGACAAAGATCTAATATGGAGAAAAAAAGTAAATAATGAACTAAAAAATAAGTATAATAAGATTTTTAGATTAATAGACAAAAATATTTTTTTAAAGGTTCCAAATTTTAGTTATGTTTATAAGTGGAGAATTTTACAAGAAAAGAGATTAAAGTTTTTGAGTAAAGGAAAAAAAATTATGACCGAAAATGAGGTAAAAAAATTTGTAATGCATTATGAAAGAGTAACTCGCGACATGATTAGCGACTTCAAAATCTCAGCAGATGTGGTAATAGGAATAGACAAAAAACACAGATTTTACAAAATTAAGATGAGCTAATATGAAAATTTTTTTAATTATAATAATATTTTTTTTAAATATAAATTTTGCTTATTCAAGCCCAGATCTTATATTTTTTATAGAGTCTGCATATAAAAATAATCCAAAATTAAAAGCCGAGAGAGAAAACTTAAAGGCCACTGAAGAAAATATTAATATTTCAAAAAGTGAGTTTTTACCTAACATAACCGTTTCAGGAACTCTTGATAGTAGCCAATCAATTAATAGAACTGATCAATCAGGATCAAGTCTCTCAGATACGAATAATGACACATCAACTCAGTCCGTTTCAGTTGATCAGAAGATTTTTCAAGGCTTTGAGGGCTACAATTCTTTTCAAAAATCCAAGTTAGAGGTTGATCAAGCAAATTATAAATTAAAAGATATAGAACAAACAATTATCCTAGAGTCTGCAAATGCATACTATGATTTAATCTATAAAAATAAAAGCAAAGAATTTAATTTTGATAATCTTGACTTATTAGAAAGACAATTTGAATCGGATCAATCTAGACTTCAAAGAGGAGAGATAAGTTTGACTGATTTATCACAATCAGAGTCTTCATTAGCCGGTGCTAATGCAGACTTTATTTCAGCCGGCAATGAACTTTTAATTGCAAAGAGTAATTTTGAAAGAATAATTAGAACTACTGTACCAGAAAAATTTGACGAAAAATTAAGTTTAAATATGGTTTTACCAGAAAGTTTAGATGAAGCTTTAAAGTTAGCTGAAAAAAATAATCCAAAATTGATGATAGCTGATTTAAATTATAAAATTTCAGAGAGAGATGTAAATATTGAAAGATCTAAAATGTCACCATCTGCATCTATAAATTATTCAAAATCAAAAAGTGATGATTTTAGTTCGACAGTAGATGAAGTTGAAAAAGAGTCTGTAAAAGCAACAGTAACTTGGCCTATAATCAAAGGAGGAAAAAACTATTCTTTATTGAAAAAATCTAAATATAAAAGAAACAAAAATAGACTAATTTTAGAAGACACTTTTAATGAGGTTAAAACTGACACTTTAAATGCTTGGTCACTTTATAGATCTTCAGAAAGTGTTTTGAAATCAACTCAGGCTCAAGTAAAAGCTTCTGAAATTGCTAACGAGGGTATTACTTTAGAATATGAGTCTGGCAATACTAGATCGACTCTAGAAGTTATACAATCTCGAAGTCTACTCTTAAATGCTAGAGTTGCTAATGCTAAAGCAGAGAGAAATTTTATTGTTTCTAAATTTAATCTTCTCTCAGTCATTGGTGAACTTACATTAGAAAATCTTAAAAAGTACTAAATTAACCTTATTTTATGCCGATATTTAAATACCTTGATAAAAAGAACAAAATGTGTACATTTATATCAATGATTCGTAATTAAAAAAAAGGATAAAAAATGAATAAAAATAATTTAAAAGTAGTTAAATCAGACAACAAAAAAGAGCAGGAATTAAAAGAAAAAAAGAAGTCCCTAGAAGCAGCTATCAGTCAAATAGATCAGAACTTTGGAAAAGGCTCAGTTATGAGGCTCGGACAACAACAAGCTTTGGATATTGAGTCAGTTTCTACAGGTTCATTAAGCTTAGATTTAGCCCTTGGTATAGGAGGCTTGCCAAAAGGGAGAATTATTGAAATTTATGGACCAGAATCATCTGGTAAAACAACATTAGCACTTCAAGTTGTAGCAGAAGCTCAAAAAGCTGGTGGAACATGTGCTTTTGTAGATGCCGAGCATGCAATGGACCCAGTATATGCTAAAAAATTAGGTGTAAAAACTGACGAACTTTTAATCTCGCAACCAGATACTGGAGAACAAGCACTAGAAATCGCTGATACATTAATTAAATCAGGTTCAATATCAGTTTTAGTGGTTGACTCAGTTGCAGCATTAACTCCAAAAGCTGAATTAGAAGGGGAAATGGGAGATCATCATGTTGGGCTTCAATCAAGACTAATGAGTCAAGCTTTGAGAAAAATAACTGGTTCAGTGTCTAAATCAAACACAATGGTGGTTTTTATAAATCAAATTAGAATGAAAATTGGTGTTATGTTTGGAAATCCAGAAACAACTTCAGGAGGAAATGCATTAAAATTTTATTCTTCAGTAAGAATGGACATCAGAAGAATAGGGGCAATAAAGGATAAGGACCAAATAATTGGAAACTCAACAAGAGTTAAGGTTATTAAAAACAAAGTAGCACCTCCCTTTAAAGTTGTAGAATTTGATTTAATGTATGGAAAAGGAATAAGCAAATCAGGAGAACTTATAGATCTTGGTGCGAAAGCTGAGGTCGTAGAAAAATCTGGAGCATGGTATTCATATAAAGGTGAAAAAATAGGCCAAGGAAGAGAAAATGCAAAAATCTATTTAGAAAAAAATCCAAAGGTTGCAGAAGAAATAGAAAAGATAATTAGGGATAAGGCTGGATTAATTTCAAAAAAAATAGAAGGTAATCCGTCCACAAAAGAAAAAATTAGCGATAAAGAAGAGTAAAACTTCTAACATCTCATGTCTAAAACGAAAGGCTTAAAAAAGCCTTTCGTTTCCCACAAAATAAACTCTATTAAAAGTTGTATAAATATGGACAACTAAAAAAATATCTGTATTTAATAGTCATATGAACAATATTTTAATGAGTGAAATAAGAAGAAAGTTTCTTAATTACTTTTCAAAAAAGAAACATGAAGTAGTCGAATCCAGTAATATTGTTCCCAATAATGATCCAACTTTAATGTTTACAAATTCAGGAATGGTTCAATTTAAAAATGTTTTTACAGGACTGGAAAAAAAACCTTACAAAACAGCAACTACTTCACAAAAATGTATTAGAGCTGGTGGAAAACATAATGACCTTGAAAATGTTGGTTATACACCAAGGCATCATACATTTTTTGAAATGTTAGGTAATTTCTCATTTGGTGATTATTTTAAAGAACAGGCCATTTATTATGCATGGGAATTATTAACAAAAGATTTTAACCTTCCAAAAGAAAAATTATCAGTAACTGTTTATTCTGAGGACGAAGAAGCTTTCAAGTTATGGAAAAAAGTAGCTGGTTTATCAGAAAATAAGATTATTAAAATATCAACTGCAGATAATTTTTGGTCAATGGGAGAAACTGGTCCATGTGGTCCTTGCTCAGAAATATTCTTTGATCATGGTGAAAAATTAAAAGGAGGTCCCCCAGGAAGTTCCAATGAAGATGGAGATAGGTTTATTGAGATTTGGAATCTAGTATTTATGCAGTTTGAACAAATTTCTAAGGAAAAAAGAATAGATTTACCTAAACCCTCTGTTGATACAGGAATGGGTTTAGAAAGAATAACCGCAGTTCTTCAAGGAACTCATGACAACTATAATATTGATCATTTTAAAAAATTAATGTCCGCTTCATCAGAAATTACAAAAACTAAAATAGATAGCAAGACTATTGCAAGTCATAGAGTTATTGCTGACCATTTAAGAGCAAGTAGTTTTTTAATAGCAGAGGGAGTTTTACCTTCCAATGAAGGACGTGGTTATGTCTTAAGAAGAATTATGAGAAGAGGGATGCGTCATGCACACACCTTAGGAACCAAAGATCCTATATTTTATAAATTATTTAATTTTCTTTTAAACGAAATGTCTCAGAGTTATCCTGAGTTAAAAAGAGGTAAAGATTTAATTGTAGAAACATTAAAAAACGAAGAAGAAAAATTTTCTTCATTATTGGATAGAGGTATTAAAATTCTTAACCAGGATTTAGAAAAAGTGAAAAATAATATTTTTCCTGGTGAAATTGCTTTTAAACTTTATGATACTTATGGTTTTCCTTTAGATCTAACTGCAGACATTTTAAAAAATAAAAATATTAAAATTGACACGAACAGTTTTGATAAATCAATGGAAAAAAGTAAAGAGCTAGCTCGAGCTAGTTGGAAGGGATCAGGGGATAAATCTTTAGAGGAAAAGTGGTTTAAAGCAAGAGAAGAACTTAAACCAACAGAATTTTTGGGTTACGAGTTTGATAAGGTAGAGGGAATTATTTTAAAGATATCAAAAGGTAAAAATTTTGTTAATGAAGCAAAGACAGGCGATGAAATAGAGATAGTAACTAACCAAACTCCATTTTATGCAGAGTCAGGAGGTCAAGTAGGTGATCAAGGGATAATTTACTCTAATGATTGTAAAGTTATTATTAAAGATACTCAAAAAAAAATGGGTGATTTACATGTCCACTTAGGAAAAATCGAAAAAGGTTCTTTAAAAACTAATCAGAGTGTTAATTTAGAAATAAATGTAGAAAGAAGGAATAATGCTAGAGCATATCATTCTGCAACACATTTGTTACACGAAGCTTTAAGAAGAACTTTGGGTAAACATGTTACACAAAAAGGATCGTTAGTAAGTCCGGAAAAACTTAGATTTGATTTTAGTCACAACAAACCTATTGATAGTAAGGAAATTAAAAAAATTGAAAAATTTGTGAATGATATGGTTAATACTGCAGCGAATGTTAAAACAAGAATTATGACACCAAAAGAAGCTGTCGAAAAAGGAGCTTTAGCTTTGTTTGGAGAAAAATACGGCGAAGAAGTTAGAGTTTTGTCCATGGGAAAAGAAAATGGAGGTTTTTTTTCTACCGAATTATGTGGAGGAACTCATGTTAAAAATACAAAAGATATTGGGAGATTTAAAATAGTTAGCCAATCATCTATAGCAGCAGGAGTTAGAAGAGTCGAAGCCTTAAGAGATAAACAATTAGAGGATTACGAAAATTACGAAAAAGGAGAAAAAAAAGAAAAAGCTCAAAAGTTTTTTGAGGATTTAAAATTAATAAGAGATAAAATAAAAGCACTAGGTGAAAAACCAAAAATTACCGACGAAGAAATAAATCTTCAAGAAAATTTGACTCCAAAAATTAAACTTTTAACAGACCAATTAAATCGTGCACGTACTAAATTTGTTCTTAATAATGCAAAATTGAATAAAATTAAAGATATTAAGATCAAAGATTTTATTTTACGCTACCAAGTGCTAGATGGATTAGACACTAAGGAGCTTAGAAATATTATAGATAGCGGAAAAAAAGAAATTAAAAAAGGGATAGTCTTAGCTTTTACAATTATTGAAAAAAAAGTAGGGGTTGCAGTCGGTGTGACTCATGATTTAACAAAAAAATATGACTCAGTAAATTTAGTGAAAATTGTTTCAGAGATACTTGGCGGAAAAGGGGGTGGAGGACGAAAAGATTTTGCTCAGGCTGGAGGAATTAATAAAAATAAAATTCAGGAAGCTTTTAAAGTAATATCAAAAAAAATTAGCTAAGTTTTTTCTTTAAATTGCTGTCAATAGCCTCTAAAAATTGATTTGTAGTTAGATACTTTGTAGATTTACCAATTAGTATTGCCAAATCTTTTGTCATTGAACCACTCTCTACTGTATTAATACAAACTTCTTCTAGATTTTTTGAAAACTTAATTAATTTCTCATTATTATCAAGCTTTCCCCTATGGGCTAATCCTCTGGTCCATGCAAAAATAGATGCTATAGGGTTTGTAGATGTTTCTTTTCCTTGTTGGTGCATCCTATAATGCCTTGTTACTGTTCCGTGCGCCGCCTCTGACTCCACTGTTTTCCCGTCAGGTGTCATTAAAACACTAGTCATCAAACCCAAAGAACCAAACCCTTGAGCAACAGTATCAGATTGCACATCACCATCATAATTTTTACAGGCCCATACAAACCCACCTTCC
>MDTB01180049.1_pt1 | contig 12060 bp, 11 predicted proteins | sample 811161 | NCBI WGS metagenome assembly MDTB01 (sample SAMN05326650, study PRJNA326480) | marine metagenome | isolation source: seawater | place: Mediterranean Sea | collected 2009 | reverse complement strand
TGTGCCCGTAGCTTAATTGGATAGAGCATCTGACTACGAATCAGAAGGTTGGGAGTTCGACTCTCTCCGGGCACGCCAAAAACTTTATTACTACTGGTTGACAATATTTGTTCTTTTATTACTATATATTGTGTTTATAATCTTTAGGTAGGAAATTTTTAATGAAACAATCCAATGTAAATGTACTGACTCTAACAAATGAAAAGTTAGAAGAAAATAAATTAATCAATAAATCATCTCTTTCTGTTGATGCAGCAAGGGACAGATTTTTAACTGAATTCGGAAAAGCAACTCTCATTGATAGATATCTTCTTCCTGGTGAGAAATTCCAAGATATGTTCATGAGAGTTGCTAAATGTTACAGTGATAATGACTCACATGCTCAAAGAATTTATGATTACATTTCTAAATTATGGTTTATGCCGGCAACACCTATATTGTCAAATGGAGGGGCTAAAAGAGGTTTACCAATTTCATGCTTTTTAAATACTGTCCATGACAGCTTAGACGGAATATTGTCAACCTGGGGAGAAAATGTTTGGTTAGCTTCTAATGGCGGAGGTATAGGAACTTACTGGGGTGAAGTAAGGTCAATTGGAGAAACAGTAAAAAAATCTGGGCAAACTTCAGGAATAATTCCTTTTGTAAGAGTAATGGATTCTCTTACTCTGGCAATTTCTCAAGGCTCATTGAGAAGAGGTTCTGCTGCCTGCTACTTAGATGTTCATCACCCAGAAATTGAAGAATTTTTAGAAATTAGGAAACCATCTGGAGATTTTAATAGAAAAAGCTTGAACCTTCACCATGGCATAAACATAACTGACGAATTTATGGAGTGTATTAAACATAATAAAGAGTTTTGCCTTAGAAGTCCAAAAACTAATGAAACTTTAAGAAAAATAAATGCTAGAGAGTTATGGCAAAAAATTCTAGAAACCAGAATGCAAACTGGTGAGCCTTATTTAGTGTTTATGGATACAGTAAATAAAAATATGGCTAAGCATCAGAGAAAATTAGGAATGCAAGTCAGAACTTCTAATCTATGCAGTGAGATAATGTTACACACAGGTTTAGATTATAATGGAAAAGATAGAACCGCAGTATGTTGTTTGTCTTCAGTCAACCTTGAAAAATGGGATGAATGGTCAAAAGAGTCAATATTTATAGAAGATATTATGAGATTTTTAGATAATGTGCTGGACGACTTTATTAAGAATGCACCAGAATCGATGAAAAATGCGGTTTATTCAGCAAAAATGGAGCGATCTGTCGGACTTGGCGCAATGGGGTTTCATAGTTTTTTGCAAAAAAAAGGAGTTCCTTTTGAAAGTGCTATAGCTAAGAGTTGGAATACCAAGTTTTTTAAACACCTTAAAAAAGAAGCTGATAAAGCATCCCTAATACTAGCCATGGAAAAGGGAGCTTGCCCAGACGCCAGAGAAATGGGTGTTAAAGCACGTTTTAGTCATAAAATGGCAATTGCACCAACAGCCTCTATAAGTATTATATGTGGAGGTACAAGCGCCTGTGTAGAACCTATCCCAGCTAATATATATACGCACAAAACATTATCTGGGTCATTTACCGTAAAGAATAAATACCTCGAATCAATGTTAGAATCTAAAGGTATTAATAACGAAAAAGTTTGGCAAAGTATAATAGAGAATGATGGCTCGGTAGCACACTTGGAAAACCTCGATGAAAATGAAAAATCAATTTTTAAAACGGCATTTGAAATTGATCAGAGATGGATAATTGAAATGGCTGCAGATAGAACTCCTTTCATATGTCAGAGTCAATCTATTAATCTTTATTTATCTGCCGATATTGATAAATGGGATTTAATGATGCTTCACTGGAAAGCTTGGGAATTAGGTATCAAAAGCTTATATTATTGTAGATCCAAATCAATTCAAAGAGCAAGTTATGCTGGAGTTGAAGCCGACAATACAAAACAATGGCCTTCAAAGAAGATTGTTGAAGATAAAACAGATTATGAAGAATGCCTTTCATGTCAATAAAATTAATTAAACAAAAAAATGGAGAAATATTATGGATGGAAATAACAAAAACATAGAAAAAAAAGTTCCTGGACTTTTAACATCATCACACTCTTATAAGCCTTTTAGGTATCCATGGGCTTTTGACTTTTGGAAAAGACAACAACAAGTACATTGGATGCCAGAAGAGGTGCCATTAGGAGAAGACTGTAAAGATTGGGTAGTTAAGTTAAATGATAATGAGAGAAATCTACTGACTCAAATATTCAGGTTCTTCACCCAATCTGATGTAGAAGTTAACGATAATTATATGGAAAGGTATTCTCAAGTATTTAAACCTACTGAGGTAAAAATGATGATGTCAGCCTTTTCAAATATCGAAACAGTTCATATAGCTGCGTATGCGCTACTCCTAGAGACTATTGGCATGCCTGATACGGAGTTTTCCGCTTTTTTAAAATATAAAGAAATGGCAGACAAGCATGATTACATGCAGCAGTTTACCATTGATTCAAATCATGAAATTGCTAAAACAGTAGCAATGTTCGGTGGATTCACAGAAGGTCTGCAACTATTTGCTAGCTTTGCCATGCTTCTGAACTTTCCTCGACATAATAAAATGAGGGGAATGGGACAAATTGTAACATGGTCAGTTAGAGATGAATCACTTCATTGTGAAGGAATGATAAAACTATTTCACGAATTTGTAAAAGAAACAAAATGTATGACAACTAAATTAAAAAAAGAAATCATAGAATGTTGTGAAAAAGTAGTGCAATTAGAAGACAACTTTATAGATTTAGCATTTGAAATGGGGCCTGTAGAAGGAATGAACCCCTCCGATATAAAAAGTTATATAAGATATATTGCTGATTGGAGATTAAAGCAACTTAGTCTTGAACCAATGTTTGGAATTAAAGAACATCCTCTTCCTTGGTTAACAGAAATTCTTAATGGAGTAGAGCATGCAAATTTCTTTGAAGCTAGGGCCACTGAATATTCAAAAGGCGCAACCTCTGGTAACTGGGAGGGAAAAGATGGAGTATGGACGACTTTTGATAATAAACTAAAGAGTTTCGGCTAAATCGTTTATTTTTCAATATATAAAGATTGAGATGGAAAAGCGAATGCCGCTTTCCTTTTTTCTATTATCTTTTTTATATCAATTGCCAACCTGTCTTTTGCCTCAACAAACTTGTTATAATCATTTGTTTTAGTAAAACATCGCACAAGCAAATCAATTGAGCTTGGTGCAAATTCACTTATTTTTACTATTACCGGAGTTGAATCAGAAACAACAAAATCTTCGTTATTTGAACGTATGACATCTTCGATATCTGAACAAATTTGTTTAAGCTGTTTGATTGTACTTTTATATTCCACCCCTACGATCCAGTTAATTCGCCTATTTGATATTTCGGTTATGTTGGTAACTGCATTCTCCGCAAATTGATAATTTGGAATAAAGCATAATGATTTATCAAACTTTCTAATTGCAGTTGATCTAAATCCAATTTTTTCAACTGAACCTTCAATTACGTTATCTATAATTACAACATCTCCTTTTTTAAATCTTTTCTCAACTAATACTAAAATCCCAGATATAAGATTTTTAAACAAATCTTGGGCCCCTAAGGCGACGGCAACACCAAGCAAACCTAAACCAGCAATAATAGGTCCTACTTTTATACCCCAAAGTTCTAGCACTGCTGAGAAACCTAAGATAAATACAATTACCTTTAGGGCACTTATTAACCAATCTAAAAGATCCTTAGTAAGAATTGATTTTATATTTGTAATTTTAATAGCTAGTGGTTCAATAATTTTACTTAAAAACCAAAAAATTAAAATTGTAAACAATGAAAGGTTTATTTTATCTAGAAAAAAAGAAGTTTTCTCAGGTGCATTTAGAATATTTGACGCTGAAAAAATTCCAATGCTAATAATTAAAAAATTGATTGGGTTTTCCAGTGAGTCTGAAAAGGAATTTTTTAATGGTTTATTGGAGAATTTAAAAAGAACTAATAATTTTTTTAAAATTATTTTTTTTATTATTCGTTTAAAGAAAATAAAAAATAATAATACTAAAGTTGAGAGTAAGAGGTTTAGGAAGTTTAAATCAAGAATTTGAATCTCATTTAAAAATTGTACTTTCTCATATATGACATTAAATATTTCCATCAGAAATTAATCTATATAATACTTTCTTTGAGGTTTCGTAACCAAACCCCTGGTTAACAAGTTTATGGATTATCTTATCAAAAAGTTGTTTTTCTGAAATATTTAATTTTTTTTGTTTTTCTATCGTACGATTCTTCTTTAGAAAATTCTTAATTAATTTTATTTCTAATCCCTCATCTTCAAATTTACTTGAAATGAAATTATTCATTAGATCCTTATCGTATTTCGCTTTCATCATTTTATGTTTTATTTTAATTTTTGAGTAACCTTTATTGATGAAATTCTGATATGAAATCTCTATTAGTCTTTTCTCATTAAAAGCTCCAATTTTGTTAAAAAATTTAATTACAGCTTCTATTTCTTTTTTAAAATTATTGTACTGATCCTTATCTAATTTTTTTTCTAAATAATCCTTGGTGATTTTTTTTTTTAAGATATCCTCAAATTTTTTTTTTGTTACAGAATATCTTGACAGATAATAGATTGAATACTTTTTTAAATAATCAGATATCATTAAATTAAAAACAATTTTAATTTAATTATAAACATATGAAAGCCATGTACAATATAAGAAGTTTTAAAGGTTTTAATTGGATAGGATTTTTAACTCTTTATAAAAAAGAAGTTAAAAGATTTTTTAATGTTTTTGCTCAAACTATTCTCGCACCAGCTGTTACTACTTTACTTTTTTATGTTATTTTTACTTTATCATTAGATAGAAATTTTTTAATTTCTGAAAATTTTACGTATTCAGAGTTTTTAGCACCTGGTTTAATATGTATGGCAATTATGCAAAATGCTTTTGCCAATACTTCCTCATCTATTTTAATTTCGAAAGTACAAGGAAATATAGTCGATGTATTAATGCCTCCAATTTCAGAACTAGAACTAACTTTCTCATATTCTCTAGGAGGAGCTACAAGAGGATTGTTAGTCGGATTTTCCGTTGGTTTTTTAATTTATTTTTTTGTTCCACTAAAGTTTTACAGTATTTCTTTAATAATTTATTACGCCTTTTTCTCGTCTTTTCTTCTTTCTTTGATGGGAATTCTATGTGGTGTCTGGGCTAAAAAATTTGACCACATGGCATCTATTACCAATTTTATAATCTTGCCTCTTACCTTTCTTTCAGGTACCTTTTATACTATTGATAGATTACCGGAGTTTTGGCATTTTTTAGCAAAATGGAACCCTTTTTTTTATATGATAGATGGTTTTAGATTTGGTTTTTTAGGGCAAGGGGATAGCAATATAATTGTTGGATGTATAATCTTATTCGTTTTTAACATTATACTTTTAATTCTAACTATTTTTGTTTTCAAAAAAGGTTATGGTTTGAGATCTTAGATGAGTGTCCTTGGATTATATAACCCTTTAAACATTGAAGTTGATCACGGCGACGGTGTCTATATTTATTCAAAAGAAGGTACAAGGTATTTAGATTTTACTAGTGGTATAGGAGTTACGAGCTTAGGTCATAGTCACCCCTCGCTCGTCTCAGCCTTAAAAAATCAAGCAGAGAAAATCTGGCACTGCTCAAATTTATTTAAAATAGAAAGTCAGCAAAATGTTGCAGATAGAATTACAGATAATTCTTTTGCAAAATCAGTATTTTTTTGTAATTCTGGAACAGAAGCAGTTGAAGCAGGAATTAAAGTTATAAGAAAACATTTTAATGATAAAAATAAAAAAAAATATAAAATTATATGTGCTAAAAACTCCTTCCATGGAAGAACATACGCGGCTATTTCAGCAAGTGGAAAGTCAAAACTAACAGAGGGTTTTGAGCCGGTACTAAGAGGCTTTAAACAAGTTAATTATAATAAAACAAAAGATATTTTGAAATCTATTGATAACGAAACCGCAGCTATAATGATTGAAACTGTTCAAGGTGAGGGAGGAATAACTCCAGCAAAAAAGGATTATTTAAGAGATATACAAAAAATTGCAAAGGATAATGATATTCTATTATTTTTTGATGAAGTTCAGTGTGGAGTTGGTAGAACAGGAAAATTTTTAGCAACTGAATGGGTTAAAGAATTAAGTCCAAATTTAGTTGCAATAGCAAAAGGAATTGGAGGAGGGTTCCCAATAGGAGCACTTTTGTTAGATAAGAAGACTACAAAATCTATGCCACAAGGTTCTCACGGCTCAACATTTGGAGGCAATCCATTGGCAATGGCTGTTGCGAATGAGGTTCTGAATTTTGTATTGAATGAAGAATTTTTAGATCATGTAAGAGAAGTTGGATATAATCTGAGAAAGCTAATTAAAGAAGAAATTATTCCAAAATTTCCAAATTTAGTGTCTGGTGTAAGAGGAATAGGTTTAATGGTAGGCGTTGAAGCATTAGAAAATAACGAAATATTAATAAGATCGCTGATGAAAGAAAAATTATTGACAGTAAAAGCTGGTCAAAACGTTATTAGAATGTTACCTCCATTAATACTTGAAATGAAACATGTAGATGAAGCAATTCAAAAAATGGATAAAGCTTTTTCAAATCTTTAATAAGTATTATGAAAACGTTATTTAGACATTTTTTAAATTTAAACGAACTAACATCTTCCGAAATAAAACAGATTCTCTCTGAAAGTCACAATCTAAAAAAAAATTACAAAAAAAAAAAGTTTAAGAATAAAAAAATTTTAGCTATGATTTTTGAAAAACCATCAACTAGAACCAGGGTATCCTTTGAAGTTGGTATGAAAAACTTGAATGGCGAAGTTGTAATATTAGATCATGCTGATTCGCAACTGGGCAGGGGCGAGTCCTTGGAAGATACTATGAAAGTTTTATCCAGATATGTTGATATAGTAGTTTACAGGGGTGCAAGTGAAAAAAAATTATATAAACTTTCAGAGCTATCTACTGTTCCAATTATCAATGGATTAACAGATGAAAGTCATCCTTGTCAGATAATTGCCGACATAATGACACTTCAAGAAAACTTCAAATCTTTAGATGATTTGAATATTTGTTGGGTAGGTGATGGAAATAATGTATGCAATTCATGGATTCACTCTTGCAAGCATTTTAATTTCAATTTTAATATTTCCTGTCCATCTGGAAATTTCCCAAAGAAAAACAAATTAAAAAATGTAAATTCTTCAAAAATTAATTTTTTTGAAGATCCCTACAAGGCAGTTTGCGGAGCCGACGTTGTGATCACTGATACATGGGTGTCAATGGGAATGAAGAAAGATCCTGATAGATTAAAAAAGTTTAAAAAGTTTCAGATCAACAAAAATCTTATGAATAAAACTGGCAAGAGGACATATTTTCTCCATTGTTTGCCAGCTCATAGAGGATATGAGGTAACAGATGAAATAATAGACGGGGAAAACTCTTTGGTTTGGTCTGAAGCTGAAAATAGACTTTATGTTCATCAGGCAATTCTTTTATGGTGTTTGAAAGAGATTTCTTAATTACCTTTTCCAAAGTTGTGGTGAAAGTAAGATTAATATAGGAAAAAGTTCTAATCTTCCTATTAACATTCCAATACAAAGAAATAATTTAGTAAAAGTTGATATTGAGGAATAATTACCGCTTGGCCCAATTATTTCGTTTAATCCTGGTCCTACATTAGCTAATGTAGCTGCGGCTCCCGATAATGAAGTTAATATTAACTGTCCGTCAAATGCTAGCGCAAGACTCAAAAGAGCAAAGATAAAAATATACAGGAAAAAATAACCAGTTACGGATGTGAGTATATCTTCACTTATTTCTCTATTATTGTATGTCGGAATAAAAACACCTCTTGGTTGAATTATTTTTTTTATTAAATTTAGTGATGATTTTAATAGAATTTGAATTCTAAAAATTTTCAATCCACAACTTGATGAGCCTGAACACCCTCCCACAAGCATCAAAAAAAGAAAAAGCAAAGTTGTAAAAGATCCCCACACACTGAAATCGTAAGTACTGAAACCACTTCCAGTAGAAATTGAAATAACTGCAAATGCCGAGATTCTCAAAGATTGTATAAATTCGACTTCGTAGTATTTTTTGAGCCAAAATGCAACAACTATTGTAATAATTAAAACTAGGGTTAAAAAGAATTGAACCTGTGAGGCTTTGAATAAGTCAAAAACTTTTCCTCTCAAGCATTGAAACAAAAGAATAAATGGTAGTGAGGCTACTATCATAAAAAAAATAGTTATTATTTCAGTGTAAATTGAATCAAAAAACCCAATAGACATATCTTTTGTGGAGAAACCACCAGTCGCAATGATTGTCATGCCGTGAGCTACACTGTCAAAGAAACTCATATTTGATAAAAATAATAGCAAGGTACATGTTATAGTTAGAAATAAATATACAAAACCAATTCCGGTGGCAATTTTTGTAGTTCTTGGCAAAACTTTTTCTTCTTTTGAGCTAAATTCGCTTTGAAATAATTGCATTCCTCCAATTTTTAAGACTGGAAATATTGCTATCGCGATAACAATTATTCCAATTCCCCCAAGCCACTGGAGCATTGCTCTCCAGATGAGAATTGATTTTGCTGTGTTATCTAAATTTTGAATTACAGTTGCACCAGTTGTTGTAAGTCCTGACATTGATTCAAAGAAAGAATCAATGAGAGACAAACCTGATGATCCAAGAAAAAAAGGAAGGGCACCTATAAATGCAAGTAAAATCCACGAGATCAAAGTTAATAAAAATGCTGAAAGTATCTCGACGTCTTTGTCTTTTCTCTTAAAAATAAATGAAACATTTAATCCAGTAAATAGGCAAACGATCGAGATAACAAAAAAAACAACCCAATCTGTACCACCATAGGCATAATCAACAATTCCAGGTATAAAAGAATAAACTGAGAAGAAAACTAACAAATTCCCAACGATATAAAGAGAAGATTTTAAGTTTTCCATACTTAATTAAATTTGTTTTCAGAGTCTGGAATGTCTAGAGAAAAAGCTGGAATATTGACTTCGAATTCCTGCCCTTTGAAATCAAGCATTTTATAAGTTCCATGCATCAAACCTGAAGTAGTATTTAGTGGAGTCCCACTAGTATATTCAAACTCGTCACCCGGCTCAATAGTCGGTTGTTCCCCAACAACACCTTTACCTTTAACCTCTCGAAAGTTCCCATTTGAATCAAAAATTTTCCAGTGTCTACTAATAAGTTTAACTCTATCACGTCCGTCATTTTTTATTTTAACTTTATATGCCCACAAGTATGAGTCTTCAGATGGATCCGAATGATCTTCTAAATAAATTGGTTCTACTAAAACAGTAACTTTATTTTTGATTCCCATTAAACTATCATTGATTTGATTTGGTTAATGCATATTCAATGTCATTAATTATATCTGTTTTATCCTCTAAACCTACTGAAAGTCTAATTAAATTTTTAGTAATTCCCAATTCTCTTTTTTCTATATCAGTTAATCGGTGATGAGTTGTCGTGTGAGGATGAGTTATTAAGGACTTATTATCTCCTAAATTATTTGAAATTTTAATTAGAGATAGGTTATTTAAAAACTTGAATGATTTTTTTTTTTCAGATTTTTTATCTGATTTAATTTCAAAAGAAATTATATTACTACCAGCTAACATTTGTTGCTTCGCCAACTTATATTGAAAACCGTCTTTAAGAAAGGGATAATAGATTTTTCCGATATATTTAGATTTTTCTAAAAATTTTAAAATTTCTATTGCACTTTCAGTTTGTTTGTTAAGTCGTAATTCTAATGTTTCTATTCCTTTTAAAAGAACCCACGCATTAAATGGACTTATAGAGGGACCTGTATTTCTAATAAAGGGTTTAACGATTTCTTCACAATATTTTTTTCTACCTAATATTGCACCGCCTAAAACGCGTCCGTGACCGTCAATATGTTTCGTTGCAGAATACATTACAATGTCCGCACCCAGTTTCAGAGGTTTCTGATAAATACTAGTTGCGAAAACATTATCAACAACAACTAGAGCTCCTTTTCTTTTAGCTAATCTGGAGACCTGCTTTATGTCAGTAAGTTCTAAGCATGGGTTTGATGGTGTTTCGAAAAAGATCATCGAAGTTTTTCTTCTCAGTGCCTTTTCCCAACAGTCTAGGTCTTTTCCATCTATCAATTCAACCTCTATTCCAAACTTAGGCAATATTCTGGTTAATATATAGTGACAACTTCCAAAAAGTGCTCTTCCTGCAACAATTCTATCTCCTTTTTTTAAATAAGACATAAATATTGTGAAAACCGCAGACATTCCAGATGAAGTTAACCAACATGCCTCAGCTCCCTCAATATCTGCTAATTTTTTCTGAAGGATATCAACAGTTGGATTACCAAATCTGGAGTACATGAATCTTTTTTTATTTTCCTTGAAAGAACTTTCTGCTTCTTCTGCTGTTCTATAAACAAAACCAGACGTTAAAAAAATAGGTTCACTGGTTTCCATAAACTGTGTTCTATTCGTTGATGAATGAATCAATTTTGAGGATAATTTTTTTTTCATATAATTTTTAGATTAACATTTTCTGAGATTAATTTATAGTTATGAAAGTTATGAGTTCAAAGTTTTTTTTAATATTACTATTTTGTTTAACTTATTCTTGTTTTTCTGCCGTGGAAACTAGAGAGTTATCAATACAACAACTTGAAGAAAGAAAAAAACTTGACCTGGAAAGAAAAAAAAGAATTGAGAAGAAAGGTAGAAAATCTTTTCAAAAAGAAATTACCATTACAAGTGATATAGTTTTTTTGTCAAAAGAAAGAGAAACCCCACCTGTATTATCTAATCTAGACCCTATTTTAGAAGATGAGGGTTTTTATGGTGTTAAGTTAGCTATTGAAGATAATCTTACAACAGGAAGATTCTTAGGTCACGATTATAAAGTCGAGTTTCATAGAATTTTGTTGAAAGAAAATTTAGAGATGGAATTTAACAAACTACTAAAAAAGGGAAAAAAGTTCTTTATTGTAGATTTTAACAAAGATGAATTATTGTCTTTAATGAAAATTCCAGGTGTAGAAGATGTTTTGATTTTTAATATACGAGCAAAAAATGACTCCTTAAGGAATGAAAATTGTAGAAAAAACTTTTTTCACATATCACCAAGTTATTCTATTCTTTCAGATGCACTTACACAGTATCTAGTCAAAAAAAATTGGAAAAAGTGGTTTTTAGTTACAGGTCCAGATAAAGATGATCAGATGTACTCGAAAGCATTAAAAAATTCAGCAAAAAAATTTAATATTAAAATTAAAGAAGAAAAAACGTGGGACTTCACATCAGATTTAAGAAGAACAGCCGGTAAAGAGGTGCCAATATTCACTAAAGGATCAAATTACGACGTTCTAATTGTTGCTGACGAAGATGGAGAATTTGGCGAATACCTTGCATACAGAACATGGAATCCCAGACCTGTTGCTGGAACTCAAGGCTTGAGGCCAAGTTCTTGGCATAGAACTCACGAACAGTGGGGTGCAACTCAGATGCAAAATAGATTTAGAAGAGAAAGTGGCAGATGGATGACAGAAGTTGACTATCACGCGTGGACAGCAGTCAGAGCAATTGGAGAATCCATAACAAGGACAAAAAGCAATGATGTAAAAGATGTACAAAATTACTTATTGGGTGATAAATTTGGTTTAGGTGCTTATAAAGGTGTAAAAGTATCGTTTAGATCATGGAATGGTCAATTAAGACAACCTGTTTTGTTGGCCGCACCGAGATCAATGGTATCAGTATCTCCTCAGGAAGGTTATATTCATCCTGAGAGTGAACTTGACACGTTGGGAAGAGATAGGTTGGAATCTACTTGTAAATTTTAAAATTTTTAATAAGTTAACTTTATGAATATATTTTTTACATTAATAACTTTCCTTTTGTTTTTTAGTTCAACTTATGTGAAGGCTAACCTTGCTTAC
>MDTB01118482.1_pt1 | contig 12060 bp, 10 predicted proteins | sample 811161 | NCBI WGS metagenome assembly MDTB01 (sample SAMN05326650, study PRJNA326480) | marine metagenome | isolation source: seawater | place: Mediterranean Sea | collected 2009 | reverse complement strand
AATCAACATCGGATAAACTATCTTCTTTTGTGTTTGATTTAGATGATATAAAAGCATCGATTTCAGATTCAATCCCTGTCTTTAATGCATTTAATTTTTGACCTATTTTAGGACGTTCGCTACTATCAACCGTACCCATATGGACGAAAAGAGCTGAAACGAGCCCTTTTCGTCCTAAGTATTTAATACGGACCTCATCTAAATTACTATTATCCGAAGATAACTTCTTTAAGTCAGAACTGAATTCAGCTCTAACTTTCTGTATCTCATCAATTACAGACACAGAATCTATTTTACAGAATCAACTACTGATGCGAACCCTTCAGGATCATGTACAGCCATATGAGCAAGTGTTTTTCTATTTAACTCAACATTCTTAACCTTTAAAGCGGATATGAATTTTGAATATGAAATACCATGCTGTCTAGCTGCTGCATTGATTCTTATTATCCAAAGCCTTCGGAAATTACGTTTATTTACACGACGATCCCTATATGCATATTGCCATGCTTTTTGAACTGCATCTTTCGCCGACTTGAAGTTAGTTTTTCTTGTACCATAATATCCTTTTGCCAATTTGACAATTTTACGGTGTCGACGATGTCTTGGTACTGTACTATTTGCTCTAGGCATGATTCTCTCCTTTTTATGGAATCATTTTCTTTGTTCTACTTGTCATAGCCTTACTAAGACAAGTGTCCTTACGGAGACGCCTCTTCCGTTTCGAACTCTTTCTTGTTGACAGGTGTCTATTACCTGACTTATTGTAGCTTATTTTGCCCGAGCCTGTTTTTTTGAATCGCTTTGCAGCGCTTCTTTTGGTTTTCATTTTTGGCATCTTTATACTCCTTTTATCTTGGGCTTAGTATTAGTGACATTCTTCTGCCTTCCATACTGGCCGGCTTATCAATTTTTGCGACATCTTCTAAAATCTCAGTTACTCTATTTAAAAGCGCCATTCCTGCTTCTTTTCTTGACATCTCCCGCCCTCTAAACATAACCGTAATTTTCAGTTTAGCTCCGGAAGCAATAAATTTTTGTGCTTTATTTAACTTCGTAAGAAGGTCATGATCTCCAGTATTTGGCCTAATTCTGATCTCTTTAACCTGAATCACATGTTGCTTTTTCTTATTAACTTTTTTCTGCTTTTGAATTTCGTAACGATACTTTCCAAAATCAAGAATTTTACATACAGGTGGATCAACATTTTGAGCAATTTCTACTAAATCTAATCCTGCTTGTTCAGCCTTATAAAGTGCATCTTTTATTGTAACTACGCCAGCCTGACTACCATCTTGATCTATCAATCTTACTCTAGAAACTCGAATAAATTCATTTACACGTGGTTCATTTTTATCTTTAGCTATACTAAGACCTCCTTCTTGTTTTTATTTCATTTATTATTTCATGTATAAATTCGTCTACACTCTTTGCACCTAAATCGCCTACATGTCTACGCCTCAAAGATACACTATTATCATTCTGTTCTTTTTCTCCAGCAATTAACATAACTGGAATCTTATTTAATTCAGCGTCACGAATTTTAGCACCCATTTTTTCGCTTCTAGCATCAATTGATACTCTTATATTATTTTCAAACATCCTATCTCGCAACTGTTCTGCATAATCTAAATATTTGTCTGAAATTGGCAACACAATAACTTGCTTAGGAGCTAACCATAAAGGGAAATCTCCACCAAAATGCTCTATTAAAAATCCAATAAACCTTTCATGCGTGCCTAATGGAGCTCTATGTATACATAACGGTGTTTGCTCTTTATTGTTTTCATCAATATAGACTAAATCAAATCTTTTAGGAACTGCAAAGTCAACCTGATTTGTAGCCAAGGTAAATTCTCTTCCTATTGCGCTCCATACTTGTACATCAATTTTAGGTCCATAAAACGCAGCTTCTCCAGGAATTTCTTCAAAAGGTATATTACCTTCAATTAAAGCTTCTCTAACTAATTTTTCAGTTTTAATCCAAAGTTCAGGGTGATCTACATACTTTTTGCCTAAGTTTTCTTTATCATGCAAACTCAAACGCATTTGATATTTCTCAATGCCAAAAATATCAAAATAATATAAATACATATTACATACTTTCAAAAATTCTTCTTTAAATTGATCTTCCGTACAATATATGTGAGCATCATTCATCTGCATAGATCGTACACGCATTAATCCAAATAACTGACCTGACTTTTCATACCTGTAACAAGTTCCATACTCAGCCAATCTAACAGGCATATCTCTATAACTTTTAGGAATTGCTGAAAATATTTTATGATGATGAGGACAATTCATAGGCTTAACATAGTAAGAAGTTCCATCTACATCCATTGAAGGATACATACTATCTTCATAATGATCTAGGTGACCAGACTTATCATATAAATCACCTTTTGTCAAATGTGGAGTCCTAACTCTAGAGTAACCACCTTTGAGCTCAGTTTCTTTAGCTAAATTTTCAAGCTCTTCAACAATAACCGTTCCGTTAGGTAACCACAATGGAAGACCGGGTCCTACTTCATCATCAAATGCATAAATTTCTAGCTCTTTTCCTAGCTTTCTATGATCCCTCTTTTTTGCTTCTTCTAGATTAACAAGAAATTGATTAAGGTCTTCTTTTGTAAACCAAGCTGTACCATAAATTCTTTGTAGCATCTTATTGTTTTCATCACCTCTCCAATAAGCTCCTGCACTAGATAAAAGTTTAAAATATTTTATTTTTCCAGTAGATGGAACATGGGGACCTCTACAAAGATCTATAAATTCACCTTGTTTATATGCTGAAATGGTATCTTCAACAGATATATCACTTATAATTTCAACTTTATAATCCTCACCCATTTTTTTAAATTTTTCTAGAGCTTCATTTCTAGAAAGTTCTAATCTCTTAACTTGGATATTTTGTTTAGCAAGTTCCTTCATTTTGAATTCGATTTTTTCAAGTTCTTGATCATTAATAGATATATCTACATCTATATCATAATAATATCTATCTATAAGTGCAGGACCAATAGCTATTTTAGCCTGAGGGTATAATTCTTTTATTGCTTGTGCTAAAAGATGTGCAGAACTATGCAATAACACTTCATGTGCTTCAGGGCTTCTATTAGTTATAAGTTCTACATTAGAATTTTCTGTATTTATAGGAGACTCTAAATCAACTAGACTTCCATCCACCTTAGCAGCAATTGATGCACGAAAAAGACCTTCACCGATTGAACGGGCAAGATCTCCTCCTGTAGAACCCTGCATTACATTTTTTACAGTATTATCTGGTAATTTTATCTGAATTTCTTTCATAATCAAAGTGGGCGACACAAGATTCGAACTTGTGACCTCCACGATGTCAACGTGGCGCTCTAACCAACTGAGCTAGCCGCCCTAATTAAATCTTTATTCATTTAAAGCCTGGAAATTTACACTATTATTAACGATAATGCCCATAATTTTATATATTATTTTTTTTCATCATTATCCAATAACTCATTAGAAGGTTCTAAAATATCATAATATCTATTTAAGTCAAGAAGAACCTTTGCAGCTTCATTGTAAACTGCATCTTCATACAAACTAACTTTAATTTTTTCTCTTTCACCTTTTGCAACTAAAGACATTTCTCTTATCAAACCATTTTCTATCCATTTTTTATTAGCCATGTCCCAATACTGCTCTGACCTCCTCCTCTCGTAATATTTATCTATACTTCTAGTTAATCGAGCTTTTGCAGACTTATCACTCTCCCAAAACATAATTTTAGATAATAATGAATGAGATGACTTTCCCTTTAAATCTTTTTCTTTTGCAAGCTGTCCCTTCAACTTATTTAAATCTTTTTCTCCTGGAAGTTTATAGTTAATTGTATACTCTTCAAGAAATTTTTCAAAATCCTTATAAATTTTATCTGATATTACTACTGGAGCTTTTATATTGTTCATAGGTACATACTCTGCAGCAAAAGCTAGAAATACGCCTGCCTTCCAAAGACCTTGGACATAAGGTGGTAAAGATTTTTGCGCTACTTCAATATCAGGAGTGATACCGCCACCCCCTTTAACAAATCGACCACCTCTAGTTTTAAAAAGTGAATCTTCATCGCTAAATCCATCTGCTAAAAAACCCTTTTTAAAATAATCCTCTTTTTGAATTAATCTACCAGAGGGTGTATAATACTTTGCTGTAGTGACTTTTAAAGTAGTTGTATCATTTAAATTGTACATGCTCTGAACTAAACCTTTTCCAAAAGATTTTTGACCAATAATAACACCTCTATCTAAATCCTGTATCACCCCTGAAACAATTTCACTTGCTGATGCCGAACTTCTATTAATCAAGACTGCAATAGGAATTTGATCTGATAATTTCGATGCTCTTCTTGAATTCATACTACGTTTTGATTTAGGGATTCTACCCTTTGTTTTTAATAAATTTAAACCTCTATCAGTTAATTTATCTAAAATATTAATACTAGCACTTAGAAGACCTCCAGAATTACCTCTTAAGTCGATAACAAGACCTTTCAAATCTTTTTCAATAAGCTCTTGTAAACCTATACCAAAATCTTTTGCTGTATTTTTAGAAAATTTTGTAATTCTTATATATCCAATACCATCTTTGTCAATCCCCCAGTATGGTACATGTTTAATTATAATATTAGACCGAGTTAATTCAAATGAAATTCTTTTTTTTGCAGATGGCCTATAAACTGTAAGTATCACAACTGAACCAAGTTCACCTTTAATAAGCTTTGATGCATCACTTAGGGTCATTCCTCTAGTCTTAACTGAATCTATCATTAGTATCTGATCACCAGAGTGTATTCCTTCAGTATAAGCAGGGCTATCTTCAAAAGGATTAAGCACAGTTAAAGTATCTCTTCTTAATCCAATCTGAATGCCTACACCACCGTACTTTCCAGTTCTCAGCATATCAAGCCTATCCTTACTACTTCCACTTAAAAACCTTGTATAGGGATCTAAAGGCTTCATCATCCCTTTTATTCCAGCCTTAATTATTTCTGATTCATTAACAGAATCAACATAGCTCTCACGAACTTTATAGAAAGCTCTTTCTAGCATATCTAAATAGTCCTGAGTATTTTGACTATTACTAAATTCCAAATCACCTTTCTTTTTAAAAGGAGCTTTTTTAAGTCCATCATTTTTCTTACTTTGAGCATTCAATGCTACAAATAAAAAAGTTCCAACTAAAATATATCTTATTAAATTTTTAAAACACATGTTTTTTAAATAACCTCATCAATAATTTTATTAATTTCACTTTCAACCTGCTTTTCTGTTTGATCAGCATTAATTAGAAAAAATCTTTCTGGATTATCTTTTATAATTTTAAAATAACCTTCGCGAATAGTTTTAAAAAAATCAACACCAACAGATTCCATTCTATCAACTTCAGACTTTTTAATTCTTTTCAATGCATTTTCTGGATTTATATCAAAGACAAATGTAATATCAGGCATAAGCCCTCTAGTAGCAATTTTATTAATACTTAACAATTGTTCAATATCTATACCTCGGCCATAACCCTGATAAGCTATTGTACTATCAATAAATCTATCACAAATCACGACTTTCCCACTTTTTAAATCAGGTTTTATTCTCTCTTTAACTAACTGTGCCCTTGCAGCTGCAAATAGCAATGCTTCTGAAATTGACGACATTTCTATATTTTCTTTATCTAATAGAATTTGTCTAATTTTTTCTGAAAGATCTGTGCCACCAGGCTCTCTGTATATAACATTTTCAATTTTTAAACGATTCAATTTAACTTCTAATTTTTTTATTTGTGTAGATTTACCAGAACCATCTATACCTTCAAATGTGATTAGCTTACTAGTGATCATAAATTTAAAATGTAATCTTTTTTAGCAATTAATACTACAAATTCTCCCTTGGGCTTTGAGTTTGAAAAATATTCATATGCCTCATCAGCGGTCCCCAAAAAGGACTCTTCATATAGCTTTGTTAATTCCCTGCAAACTGAAACTACTCGATTACCCCAATAGCTAGAAATATCTTTTAATGTCTTTAATATTCTATGAGGAGATTCAAAAATTACAATTGTAGCTGGTAAAAACTCTAAAGATTCAAAACGAGTTTTTCTTCCCTTTTTAGGTGGGAGGAATCCCTCAAAATAAAAATGGTCTGTTGGTAATCCTGATATAGAAAGAGATGAAGTAACTGAAGAAGGTCCTGGAATACTTATCACATCAATTTTTTTGATTTTTGCTAAATTCACTAATCTATAACCAGGATCACTTATACATGGAGTCCCTGCATCAGAAATAATTGCAATAGAAAGGCCGTTATCCAGTTTAGATAATATTTTTTGAGCTTGAAAAACCTCATTTTTATCATGATAAGGGATTACTTTTGTAGCAATTTTATAATGATTCAAAAGTTTTCTGCTAGTCCTAGTATCCTCTGCAGCAATAATATCAACTTCTTTTAAAACAGCCTCTGCTCTGTATGTCAGATCTAATAAATTGCCTATAGGCGTCGCAACAACATAAAGACAGCCGTTCAATTAATTTAAAACGCTTTTCACAGTAGCTTTAATGATAGCCATTGCCTCTAAAAGATCTTCCTTTGTTACGTTTAAATGTGGACGAAAACGAACAGATTCATCGCCAGAAGGTAAAATAAGTAAATTATTTTCATGCAACTTATTAATCAAGTTGTCTCGCTCAGTTTGAGATGGTAAATCAAATGCTGCAAATAAACCTTGACCTCTAGCATTAATAATAAAAGCTGGAAATTCCTCACATAATTTTTGTAATTCAAGAAGTAAAAATTCTCCCATTTTTGTGGCATTTTCTAATAGATTTTCCTTCTCAATTATCTCTAAAATTATTTGAAAGCGAACCATATCAGTTAAATTTCCACCCCATGTTGAATTAATTCTACTAGATTCAGAGAAAACATGTTTATCTACCTCTTCAACCCTTTTACCAGCTAAAAGTCCGCAAACTTGAGCTTTTTTACCAAAAGATAAGATATCTGGAATAGGTTCTTTTTCTATTGTTTTATCGCACGGGCACAATGAAGGTGTAAAATGTTGATGTGCCCACATCTTACCAGTAATACCAACACCTGTTTGAACTTCATCATAAATTAATAAAAATTCATTCTCATCAGCAAGAGCTCTTAACTGTTCAAAAAATCTGCATCTAAAATGATTATCACCTCCTTCACCTTGAATAGGCTCAATAATCAAACCCGCAATATCATCAGGATTATCAATTAAAGCTTGCTTTATTTGTTGCAAAGCCAATGCTTCTTTTTTCATCACTTCCTCTAGAATATGATCAGATGATGGAAATGATAGTTTTGGATTATCTATTCTAGGCCAATCAAATTTTGGGAAATACATAGTTTTTCTTGGGTCTGAAGTATTTGTTAAAGAAAGTGTATAACCACTTCTTCCATGAAATGCTTCTTTGAAATGTATGATTTGACTACCTTTTCCAGGCTTTCCTTTACTCATATTTTTACGAACTTTCCAATCAAAGGCAATCTTGAGTGCATTTTCTACTGCAAGTGATCCACCTTCAATAAAAAAAGTATGAGGTAAATAATCTGGAATAGCTACTCTTGAAAAAGTATCCACAAAATTTGCATAATACGAGTTATAAAGGTCTGACAATGTTGGTTTGTTTTGAGAGACCATACCCAAAAGCTCTCTTTTCTCAACAATAGAAGGATGATTATAGCCAACTGCACCAGAGGCATACATAGAGAACATATCTAAATACTTTGAACCATTACGCTCATCTACAAGCCATGATCCATAACTTTTCTCTATGTCCATAACAGGTTCTAATCCATCAGCTAGGATATGTTTACCTAACCTCTCTCTAACATTACTTGCGTCTACTTTCATTTTTATACCTATAATTTAATTTTCTAAATCGAATTTAATTCCTTGAGCAAGAGGCAGCTCCGTACTCCAATTCATTGTATTAGTTTGCCTCCTCATGTACCCTTTCCAAGCATCAGATCCTGACTCACGACCTCCACCAGTCTCTTTCTCTCCGCCAAATGCACCTCCTATTTCTGCACCAGATGTTCCTATATTTACATTAGCAATTCCACAATCACTACCTTTATGAGAAAGGAATGTTTCAGAACTTAAAACATTTGTGGTAAATATGGATGAAGAGAGTCCTTGTGGGACTGAATTATGTAAATTTATAGCTTCATCTAGATTACTATATGTTATTATATACAATATAGGAGCAAAAGTTTCCTCTTGAACAATATTAAATGAATTTTCTGCTTTTATAATAGTTGGATTTACGAAACATCCTTTACTTTCTATTACATCACCACCATAAACAACTTCACCACCCTCTTGTTTAGCTCTATCTATAGCATTAAGGAAATCATCTATAGCTCCTTTATCAATAAGAGGTCCCATCAACGTACTATCTTTTAAAGGATCACCAATTTTAACTTGTCCATATGCATTTTTTAACTTCTCAATTAAACTATCACATATACTTTCATGAACAATAATTCTACGAGTGCTTGTGCATCTCTGCCCTGCTGTACCTACAGCACCAAACACAATAGCAGGAACAACCATATCCATATTAGCAGTCTCATCTACAATAATTGCATTATTACCACCTAATTCTAAAATTGTTTTACCTAACCTTTCTCCAACGACTCCACCGATTCGCTTGCCCATTTTTGTACTGCCAGTAGCAGATATTAAAGGAACTCTTGTATCATTGATCAATCTCTCTCCAATAACTGATCCCCTTCCAATAATTAAGCTAAATATAGCCTTATAACCTTCTCTTTCTAAAACGTCATTACAAATATTTTGAATTGCAATTCCGCATAAAGGAGCTTTAGATGAAGGTTTCCATACGGTTATATCTCCGCAAACTGCTGCAATAAAAGCATTCCATGCCCAAACCGCAACTGGAAAATTAAAAGCAGATATGACTCCACATATTCCTAAAGGATGCCACTGTTCATACATTCTATGCATTGAACGTTCGGAGTGCATAGTGAGACCATATAATTGACGAGATAAACCTACTGCAAAATCAGCTATATCTATCATTTCTTGAACCTCACCATCTCCTTCAGCTTTTATTTTTCCCATTTCTAAACTCACCAAGCTTCCTAACATATCTTTTTTTCTACGAAGCTCTTCACCCATCTCTCTTACAAGCTGGCCTCTTATAGGAGCAGGAACCATTTTCCATTCATTAAAAGCTATTTGAGATTCATTGATTACCTTATCATAATCTGATTCAGAACATTGAAAAACCTTAGCAATTATTTCACCTGTTGTAGGATTGATTGATTCCAATATACCTGCATCAGTTGTTTTTGACCAATCTCCAGAACCTAAACATGCTCCATAATTGTCATCTTTGATACCTAAAGAATTTAGTATTTCTTTCAACTTACTTTCTCCTCAATATTAAATTGTAATTTTATATTTATACAACACTCTCACTTTTTCTTTTTTTATCCATAAAAGACCATACCCCTAGACAAACAATAAAAAATAACATTATTATCGGTGTTGCATAATTATATTGCGCCGAACTATAATCTTTCAATTCATTTACTCTACCAATTAAAAGTGAAATACGTCCCATAACTGCAAAACCAAAAGATGCTCCAAACTTAATCATTAAAAAGTAGATACCTATCTTACTTAAAAAGCCAATTGATCCCTTATGCTCTTTAGAAAAGAAAAAATATATTAATCCAGTAAAAGTGCCTATAAATACAATTAAACCATTTATTATACTTCCCCAATCAGAAGTAAAATCAATTGCTGAAGCTTGAATTTGTATTAGAATATCTGAATTTAAAAAACTATAAAAACGAAGACCTGCTGTCATTCCAACTATATATGCAATAGCCCATCTAGCCAGCCAGCCTACTTTTGGAACAAGTCTTAACAACATAAAAATACCTAGAATAAAAGGTATTAGATACATTATACGTATTTCGTCATATCCCTCAATCCCTCCTAAGGGAAAAATACTTCTATCAAGTACACCAAAACCTGTAGTTATAACATTTAATATCTCATAAATACTATACCATATAGATTCAAGAATTGAATTTTTGTCAGTTAAATTTTGTTTTGGCCAAAGTCGTCCAAACAAGTTTGGATGTATATTTTGCCAAAATGCCACAACTACCCAATAACCAGCAGATACTCCAATAAAAATATGTTCTGCTGCTTTATAAAAAGGATTATCATCATATAAATAACTGAAAATGGATAATGTAAAAAAAGCTACCACCCATGCTCCAAAGATTTCAACAGTCATTATATAAGCCCCTTATTTTTATTACGAGTTAAATAATAAGTTATATTTCCTAATATAATAAATATAACAATTACCAAATGAGCAATAGACTGCGCAGACATCATACTTGAAGCCTCTCCAGGTTTTATAGAATATCCTTTACTTTTAAGCTCAATACGGACTAGTTCTTCATATTCAGCAGCACCAGGCATACCAGCTAAGATACCCAAAATTTGATCATTTTCTACATATGGGATAATATCTGTCACTTGAATAGAAGTTGCACCTGTGGACATTGGAATATTTTTTGGATCACAAGCATATTGTACCCATTCTTTTGACCCAGGAGTTCCAGCAGATAAACTAAAAACAAAATCAAAATCTACAACACTATTTACGTTTTGCATAGCAGGTAATTCATCTATTGAAGTTCCATTTAAATCTACAGTATAAAGTGTTCTTATATCAGAAACAATTCCTTTTATAACGACTTCACCTCCAGGTTTATATCCAAGATTAACATAGTCCACGCCATTTTTTTTATTAAACTCTTTAGCAACTTCAGAAAAGGCATCAGTGGACATAAAATTACCATCAGGCCAAAGCGCAATTCCATAAACAATAATATTTTTACTAAACATATGTCTCAAAAGCGCTATTGACATAGGATGAATTTCAGGTTTCGTACTAGGACCATATTCAAAAGACATTAGCATTCTATCACCAGATTGTAATTGATTGATTTCATCAAAAACTCTTTGTGAATGGATTGTGGGTCGAATTGGTAAAGAAAACCATTCAGGCTTTAAAAGTGGAAAAATAACAGAAAGACCAACAATTAGAAAGATAATACGCCGATCAAGCGAACCTAAATATATAAATATATCTTTAATAACTTTCATTTATTATTCTCCTAAAAATGATCGTTCTATTCCAATGATAATTCTAAATGATGTCGCAACAATCCCAAGTGCAATACCTATCATTAATGCTCTAGAACCAGCTGTTGTTGGATAATCAAATATCCAGTCTTGAATTAAAGGAATCAAATGTGGAGGATTATTATGCCAATTTAATTGAAAGCCCAATCCAAAAAAAATCATCAATGAGCCCAATACTATACTAAATAAGATTTTTCTATCTTTTATAAACGGAGCACAAATAGCACCAATGCCAAATACAATTAAAAATCCAACAAGCCACCAAGGAATCAGCTCACCTATAGGCACTCTACCAAGCATGAGTATGATTCCTGCAACCAAAAGCAAGGTTGCTTCAAAATTACGTATTCTAAAGGCCCTGTAAGAGGCAGATGCAACAAAAAATGCTAATAAAGCGAACATTGTAGAAGACAAGGGAGTAAATATATTAAAAAACATCCATGAAAAAAGAGAACCCTTAGCTTGTAAATGCGCTCCCCATTTTTTTGCTTTTAATTCCGTAGAAAGTTTTATTCCATCTAATTTTTGTATAAAAGAATTTGCACCTGAAATAGTCATAAATATTTTAGGAACTTCATATCCAGAAGCAGAATCAATAATATTTTTCTTAAATATTTCTGTATTTTCTAGCCCTAACTCCTTTGAAGTTATTTTAGCAACCTGCTCAATATTTGAGTCATTTACATCAGATAATACAACATAGTTTGCTCCTCTATAGAAGAAACCTGCAAAAATTGCTAATGCAAAACCCATCACCGCAAGAAGACTATATTGCCAATTTTTTTGCTTTCGAATTACTTT
>MDTB01133511.1_pt1 | contig 12061 bp, 10 predicted proteins | sample 811161 | NCBI WGS metagenome assembly MDTB01 (sample SAMN05326650, study PRJNA326480) | marine metagenome | isolation source: seawater | place: Mediterranean Sea | collected 2009 | reverse complement strand
TCTTCTGTAGTAGTTACTTCTTCTTCAGTAGTTTCTGCTAGATAAGACTTAAGAATATCTTCAACGGGCATGCTATCTCTAATACTGTTCATAATACATTCCTTAATAATAAGTTCTAATTCCCTGTTATGTTTTTGAATCTGCAAGGGTGCGATATCTTTTTCAAAAAGGTAAACATTTGTATACACTTTGCGAGCCACATTAATGTATACTTTATGTACAAAATTATCTACAGAAGGTACTTGTAAATCAATTTTTTTCTGATCTTGTCCAACACGAATACATGTGAGGGCTTTAAGCTGAATAATATGAACGCAAGTAATTAAATCCTCAAGATATCCACAAGAAGATACCTCACAAATACGCTTACGTTCTGTTTCAATAATTTCTGGATTCCACTTTGGAACGCGAGAGAGAAAAGTTTGAAATGTTTTTAAATATTGTGCTTCTTCATCTTCTTCAACACAAAGCTGCCATGCTTCATCAAAAATTGATCTAAGTCCGTTAATTACAGCAGGTGTCATAATATTTACTAATCGAGCACACCACTCGTTCTTAGACTCAGTGAGACTGGTAACCGAATAATCGTCCATATTTACATAAAAGACACATTTTCTAAAGCGTCATCAGAACGTATTAAAAGATAATTTAAAATAAAAGTAATAAATAATTTTTCATTTCTGAAATCTTTCTTAACTTTATGAAACATAATTAGCAGTTTATAGCGTTTGTTTGATGGTATATCAGAACATTGTTCTATATATGCTAAAAGATCTAATCCGGAGTAACATTTCTCATACATTTTATCTGCAAATTGCATAATATTTACGAAGTTTCCAGAATCAATATTTTTAATATTTTTTTTTATCCAAACAATAGCACGGTTAGTATCTTTTTCTTTTCCATATGTTTTATCATTTTTAAACTCATGCAAATTAATACGGTTATTCTTATATTGCGGACAAGGAATATACACTTCACAAAATCTTGATAATATTGGATTTAATAACTTAGCTTTGTCAGTAACAATAACAAAAAAACGTGTTGTTGCACTATATTGTTCAATGCATCTTCGCAACGCTGATTGTGCATCAATAGTTAGGGAATCTGCATTTGCTAAAATAACAGTTTTAAAACAATTGTCTGATTCCAAGTTAATATGAGTTTTTGCAAAAAATTTTAAATCTTCTCTTACAAAACGAATACCTTTTCCATGTGAGCAATTAGCAAATAAAACATATGATTTTATAGATTCTTTATTTCCGCCGTATATTTTATTTAAAAATTGTGTTACTATAGTTCTTTTACCAGAACCATGTGGACCATAAAATACTATATTTGGTATTTTACCATTTTCGAGAAAATAATCTAGTTTTTTTATAATATTATTGTGTATATTGAGAGACATATAAAGATTATGGAAATGTTATGTTTAATATCATTACTAGAAGATTGATATTAAATAAATTATGCCCAACTGTCCAAACTTTGCGTGTAAGGATTATTTTTGAATGCTGTAAGAATATCTGGATTAATGCGATCACATCCCTGACATTGATTGTAATACTGTGGCATATTAACATCGCCAAATGTTTGTGAACTAGGGATTGCACTACTTGTAGCACCTGGTGCATTGGCACGAGTATTTTTTCGTAAAGAATCATTTCTGAGCAAGATGTTAATATCGCCGTTAAAAGAATCCATACTACCTTGATTAGTTCTTCCTGGAGCAGTTTTATTAGCATTTCGTTGGTTATAATTTGCTACCTGAGACATAGATGCTGAATTAAGAGGTTGAGCATTTCCGGTAAACTGGGTGCAAGTACTATCACGGTGCTGTGGCCCAACTTGAGTATTAGCTACTTTATACCCATCTGCATTTTGCATTTGAACATATAAATGACCTGTTCCTTCAACAGTTTGTTCTTTAATTGTAGTACGAACTCTGTCACCAGGATTGTAAACTTGACCATTAAAAACAGGTGCTGTTGCATTACCATTAATTCTAGCATTGCCAATTACATTTTCTTTTCTAGTAGGTCTTAAAACATCAAGTATAGGAGCTGTTATTGCACTTACTAAACCTTGCATTGGGCCCATTTCTTCTGTTTGACGAGTGGAAGATCTATTATTACAAACATTGCTATAACTGCCATTTCCGTAATCACTCTTATTAGCAGGACCCTTTGCAGTAGGAGCTGCAAGTCCAGGTCCGTCAAGTTGTTGTTTGTGAGACTTATTTTCATATGTATTTACATATGTTGCTCTTCCGGCGTCGGCACCATCTCCAAAATAGTTCGTTTCAGAATAATCTGGGCGATTTACATCCTGTAATTCTATCTTACTTCTGTATGTAGGTCCATGTTCCGCACCAACTGTAGTAAACCATCTAGCTGGACCAACTTCATAATCAGTATCTGGACGATTTTTTTCGACTTTTCCTTGAGTCTTCATGTTACCAGATTCTTTAATTCTAGAAACAGCTGGACCCTGATGTCCATCTAAACCAAACGTAATTTTAGGATTTGTTTCAACACGAAGCTGATTAACTGTTTTTGGCAGCCAGGCATTTCTACCTTCAACGGCCGCGTTATATCCTGAGCCACTATCTTTAGTAGTAAACCCTTGACCAAGACCGGGAGCGACTCGCTCTTCTTCCCAAGGTTTGATGTTATTCATCTTTGTACTAGGCATTTGTCTTGAAAGCATAAAGTCTGTAGTATTTGGCATACCATTTGCCCATGACATATTTGCTTGAGGTTTGAAAAGAGGAGCTTGTTCTGTTTTTCTAATATATTGGCTACCAGCACCTTGCATATTATCTAATCTTGATTGAGCCCCGTCATGTCCTGTAGATGAGCCCTTAACTCTTGCTCCAAAAAATGGAACCATATTATTATGTTTAAAATCCCCTTTATTGATTGGTTTTCCAGTTAAACTCATAGATTGTTGTGTTCCGCCACCATTGCTTTCTCTAGGATTATTTTGTTCTATTTGTTGAAATACATCTTCTCTGAAATATTTATCAGTTGTTTGATTTGAATCGGGATAATAACGTGGGTTGCTATTTTCAAGAGGAGCAGTTTTTGGATAATTAATAGATTTAACAGGTGGATTTACTCCTGGTAGAGGACCTGAATTTCTATTAGACCCTGCATTTGTAAATCCCTCAATCGATTTTTGATTATCTTTGTCATGATTTGAAATCACATAAAGACCTCCTAATGCTACTAATGGAATTGCTAACTCAGCCATAATGTATATATAACAAAGGAGATTTTAATTTGTTATACACGCGAAACTAATTTTTATTAATAGTGCCACAAGTATCAGTAGTCAAACATGACCCTGACGGACCAGCGGCGTTTGTGTTAAATGGAACTGTATTTATAGATGAAGTTCCAGAATCAATATCAAGACATGGAACTTTTGCACGAAAGCCATCGCGCTCAATAAGTCGTGTATTAATATTATTTTGAAAAGGTATGCAGATATTTTCTTGAGGATTTAAAGGTAGCAATTGAAAATTGTTTTGCTCTAAATCTCTTGCAGTCCAAGCTGGCATAGTCGCTCTAGGTTGTTCAGTAAAAGGTTTACAGCTTGGATACTCAATGACATTATTATTTGGTAATGGAATATTACTTTCTTTACAATCTCTTGTAAGAGGCTTGTCAATACCTATTAAAGAACTTTCGAGATTAATCGTGTTTGTTCTCAAGTTTGCACCCCATTTTTGCATTCTTACATATGGGTCTTCCATAAAGCATGGTTTTGTACCATTACCTGGCACATCTAACATATATCTACCTGGTCCTGTCATTTCTTGAAGTTGTTTTTCAACTCTGCAATTATCATACTTAAATCTAGTGAAAGCCATGTATAATCTACAGAGAGAAAGTTTTTATATTTACAACAATTTAATATATGTAATTGCTGCAATATCATATTTTTGTATCTATATATAATCACATTTTTCTGCAATATAATTTAAACTATCGACTTTTACAAGCTTAAAGGGTTTTGCACATCCAAATACTTTATTTGTTTTAACAAGTTCATCACAAACTTCTTTATTTGAGTGTGGATCTATTTGTTTTCCAGTTTCTTTTAAAATTGCATGGCGAAATATTGCACAATTAATATCTTTTCTATTTACTATGATTATATTATTACAATGTGGACATTCTAACACTAAATCTTCCATATCTTTATGTATACCCATAATAAAGCAATCTTTTAGTCGTTTTAAATTAAATCGGTTTAAACAACAATCAACAATTAATTCATTAGAATGCAGATTTTTGTGAAGACGCTCACCGGGAAGACAATCACGCTCGACGTGGAGCCCTCAGACACGATCGAAAACGTGAAACAAAAGATCCAGGACAAGGAGGGGATCCCTCCGGATCAGCAACGGTTGATCTTCGCGGGAAAGCAGCTGGAGGATGGACGCACTCTATCAGATTATAACATTCAGAAGGAGTCGACTCTCCACCTTGTGCTTCGCTTGCGCGGTGGATCAAAATGACGTAATAATCTTGATAAAAAATAATTATTTTTTATAATCCTGCTCTGGTAGCTCAGTTGGTTAGAGCGTGCGACTGTTAATCGCAAGGCCACAGGTTCGATCCCTGTTCGGAGCGTATTAGTTATTTTTTAATAACATAGCTGTTATTAAAAAATAAATATGATTATATTTTAATATGTGTTTTAATGCCTCTGTAAGTATTTCAGTTTTTGCGTTAGGAATAATTTGCTTAGGGATTATGGTGTCACGTAAATTATATTTTTTTAGCGTATTTTACCTTTTTATCATTATTATGCAGTTATTAGAATACTTTGCACACATTTCATTAATGAATAATGACTCTAAGTTAAACAAACTAAGTGCATCATTTGCTTTACTTTTACTCGTTCTTCAACCAGTTATATTTTCTCTATATGCTGGTTTGATAGAAAACAATAGTAAAAAATTCTTATATAAAATCTCTCCTTTCATAGCATTTTTTATTGCTATATCAATATTATTACACAAAAGTGCACAATCAACAAATACATTACGTATATCATATCTTAATAAAGCATGTAATTCTAACGTATGTCTCTTAGAATGGTCTTTTTTCAGGTCAAATTACTTACTATCTTGTATGTTTATTTTCATGTATTTTTTATTATTTATTTTTACAGGTAATAATCTTGTATTATCAAAATATTTTTACGAATCTTTTACTATTTGTGTATTTTTATTAACACTATCTCTCGTATACATGACATTTATAGATAAATTACCATTTAATAAACATCTTATCGAATCTTTTGGATCTTTATGGTGTATAATGGCTACATTGCTTGGCCCATATGTAGTTTTTTCAACATCAAAATAAATAAAAAATTGATTGTTTCAAATGTTTTAAAGTTTTCTATAACTAAAAGAAAAGAATGTCACAAAATCAACCTGTTCAATTAGGCCTTTGCTGTCTTAATACGCAGTTGCGGGCTCAAAAACCACCTGTATTTGCATCAAGAAAAATGATTATAAGAAGTATAGAGGAACAAGGAATAGAGGCACTTCAGCAAAAGATTTTACAGAATCTTCGTGATGTCATAACGATGATGCATTGGAATGAAAATAACGGCATAAAAGTATTTCGACTTAGCAGCGAATTGTTTCCACATAAATCTAATCCAAAGGTTCAAAACTATACATTTGCTTTTGCAGAATCTCTCTTAAGGGAAATTGGTATTCTTGCCAAAAAATATAATCAACGGCTGACATTTCATCCAGGACAGTATAATGTAGTTGGTACTCCATCCAAAGGTGCATTTGAACAAACATGTTGTGATCTAAAATATCATGCAGATGTATTAGATAGATGTTATCTTGATGGTATGAGCCCTGTTATGGTAGTTCATGGTGGAGGTGTATATGGAGATAAGCAAGCCACACTACAACGTTGGTGCGATCAATATAAACTTTTACCAGAAAATGTAAGAAAATATTTGGTACTTGAAAATTGTGAAAAATGCTTTTCAATAGAAGATTGTTTGTGGGTATCTGAGCGAGTAAATATACCTGTTGTATTTGATACACACCATTATGCTTGTTACTGTAAGCTTCATCCTGAAGAGAAGTTTAAACCAGCAGGCCACTATATACCGGCTATTCTAGAAACTTGGAAACGACGAGGTATAAAACCAAAGTTTCATGTTAGTGAGCAAGGTTCTGGCAGAGTTGGTCATCATAGTGACTTTATTGAAGTAATTCCTGACTATTTAATGGAGATTCCAGAGAGATTTAAACAAAATATTGATATAATGATTGAGGCTAAGATGAAAGAGCAAGCAATAGCAAAGCTTTATGATAAATATCCTGAATTGAATTGTAAGATACCTAGTACCCTTATGTCTCAGATATCCGAACTCCCTGGTACAGGTTGGGTACACAAAAATTGCAAAACATGCGATTGTTGTGATGAATGTGGTACGATAGACCTATCATTATTCAAAAATAAAGTTGTTAAACGAAAAAAGAAAAAATTGGTGATAGTAGAATCGCTATAACAATATTTTTACTGAAAACGAAGAATTCGTAGATTTAGTGGTTCACTTCGAACTATTTTTTCTTCCTTTTTCAAAAATGTAACAGCATCCTCCATATACACATAGATAAAGTTTATACCCTCTAGTTGTTTATTATTACGTTCAAAAGCTTTTACATCTACCAATTTAACAGTATGGGTATTATTATACCAATTTAATGGATCCATAATTTCTATAATTTCCATTAATTGATTATCTTTTACAGGGTAAAAGAGTTGATCTCCAACTTTGAGATCATTTGGTACATGGAGTCCGCGTTCTGGCATTATGATATATCTAAAGACTATAAAAAATACAAATAATTTTATTCTCCTTCATTATGGTGTTTTATTTTCATAATCTTTATCAAACTGTTCTTGTGTGTATAGTGTAGATTCACCAAAATACATTTGTTTAAAAGCCTTCCATAAATTGTAATTAGCATATATTGGATTAAGAAATCTAGTAAGCCATAATAGAGAGAAAAAAGTAAATGATACTAAAAATATTTTTAATGGAGCTTTAAAAAATATGATCACAAGCAATGCTATAAAAATAGCAAATATCAATTGTGTAATGGCAAATAATACTTCAATAATTGTTTTTGTTTTCATTCCTTCTTCATGATTTCTAGACATAAATTGATAAAAAACAACACCTTCGCCGTTTACAGGTTCCCAATAATATTCTCGTAAAGGCATATCAGTAAAGCAACTAATAAGTTTTTCTATAAAATTGTGTGGCCAAATATAAAAAATTGGTCCCTTGCAGAAACATTTATAAACATAGTATGGTTCAAAAGTAATTTTTTTATCTAGCTGATGATCCCAGAAATGTTTTGCATGAACATTATAAATATTCTGTGATAGTTCAGGTACATCTGCGGCTATTATATACATACCACTTCTAGCTGGTCGTAATCCAGCCTCTATTATTTTTGGGCCACTTTCGTTATTTCTATATTGAATATTAATAAATCCCGTGTGATTTTTAACATTTTCGTTTACCCATTCTGTAATATTTATTGGTGCTGGAGTATCAGGAGAAACATATTTCCATGTATCACTAAACCCTTGTTGTTCATCCGAGTAAATATATGTTATTTGCCAAACAATTCTACCATTAACTGATATATAATCTGTCATCCCTTCTGTGCCATCAATAAACTCTGACCACATCATTGTAGGATAATTAATATATTTTTTGAGTTGTTGTGCATTTTTAATTTTATGACAATTTTTTGATGCTGCTGATAAATGTCCATATCTAGGTTTTATAAAAATGGGGTAATTAACAATATTTTCTCTCCCTTTTAAATCTTCTAATTGACCACATTGCAAGTTTTGACTTTTTGCAACAAATAATTTATCATAAATATGTTTATTATCAGGAAACTTTACATATGCATCTCTATCACCTATAACAGCAAGATCTGTAATATGATGATGATATGGATCTAAATATGGATTAGAATAATTCATATAACTACACCAATCTTCTTCATTTGGTAAAATAAGTTTTCTAAGAAAATCTATCATAACTATAATGATAAGAGAAAATATAATCTTAAAATTATATTTTCGATTTATAGCGACTATCTGGTTATGAGCCAGACCACTAACCGTTGCGCCACGTAGCTTTTTTTGTTTTATTCTGATAAAAATAAAAATATGGAAACACCTAGTGTGGGGGTCGAACCCACGACCACTAGATTAAAAGTCTAGCGCTCTACCAGCTGAGCTAACCAGGTAGGTGCTTCATAAATATGGTTTTTTTCTTTAAGTTATTTTTATATATTTTAACCAGAAACCATTGATATGTTCATGTTATCATCTTCTGCCGCAAGATCAATTATAGTGTTTTGATATTCGTGTTCAGCATTCATAACATCAATATTGTTTTGTGTGTTGGTATAAACTTTTACAGAATACTCATAAATATGCTGACAGACATTCCACTCCATCTTAATTTCTTCAGCTAGACGAATAATCCCTTTCCACAACCCAAAACACTCCTGCTTCCTGTCTTCTGCAGCACGTGTATTCGGATAGTTTAGTTCAGCCATGGCTGCATCCCTGAACTCTTCAACAAGACCAATGAGGAAATGACCAAAATCGTGACCATCATTACTTGTATGTTCATTCCACACAATATTACACCAATGTTGGCTGGTTGAATTTAGATACTGCAAGAAGTTGTATACTGACTGATTAGACCAATTAGTAGTTGAACTGAGTGCTGCATGCACCTTCTGCTGCCAATCCCAATTGAACTCCTTAAGATTAGCAAGCGAAACATAATCATTTCCATCAAGCTCAAACCCCTGTGGAGCACCCACAGAAGTGAACTTCTTGATAATCTTTCCATTACGGAGCTTCATGCCAGCACTTGTGTTTGTTGCGTTTGTTGCGTTTGTTGCGTTCGTTGTCATCATGTTACTGTATTAAATAACACATGGAATCTCTTTATTTCAATTTTTTAACATTAATCTCAAGAATATCCTGATATATGGCATTAAAGATCATAAATATTTGCAGGTATTTTTATGAATTAAACAATCGCGCCATGTTTGCAACCTCTGGCTTATCAGCATCATGTTCAAATAAACTCTTTAATATATCATCATTTCTAAAACGAAGCGAGTAATCAAACTGCAATTTATTTCTTCCTACTCTTCCCATCGCCTGAATTGCCTTTTCTTGGCTCATTCTTTTCAAATCCGAAGACAAATACCCATGACAGAACTGATAATTAGTACCATAAATGAAGTCTGTTGATGCAATAATTAAATATAATTTTTGATTCATAGCAAGTTGTTTCATAATTTCCATGTATCGATCACTATTATGTTCGGCAAATACGCCGATTCCCATCATCAAAAGCAGTTTCCAATGATCTTCAATGTCATCAATCAACATAATTTTTTCAACCTCATTTTCGGTAATTTTAGGTTTAAATACTCTTGAAGAATCGATATCTGGTGCAAATCTCTTTAAATGGTCAGACATGTTTGGAATATATTTATCAGGCAATTGTACAGTCATAATGCATTTTTTCAATTCATCTATATCTTTACGCAATGCCTTTACTTCTGGTGATCCTCGGTTTACATCACTAAGTTTTTTATCGTTTCCGGCAGCTTCATCTTTTGCCTGCAAATCTTCAAGTGTTTTTGTCAAAGTAGCAATTTTACCATTAACAACTGCATTATAATCTATCGCAGACATTATTTCAGTCAACACTTTATCTGGAATTTGAGCCTGTTGCATGCAAAACAGGCCAATCTTATTAGGATCTGCAGATAAGAAGATAGTAGGACCATCAGTAAGAGTATGTGCATCACAAGTATTAACATATATATTTGATTGGTGCTTTTTTTTACGCTTGGACATAATTTCATCTCTTATTTGTTTCCAAATAGCAGGATCAATATTTGATAGTATCTTTAAATAATAGGATTTAACAGACAACATGTTTACATTTTCAACCGTTTGAAATTGTCTGCCAATCGAATATCGATCAGCAATTGCATTAGGATATTTTTTTGTGACTATCTTGATAAGTTCAACACATCCATCAAGATCTAAATATCTTAGCAATGTTTTATTTTTAACAACATATTCTGCACAAGTTTTCACATCCTGATAATCCTCATACATATGATGAGGCATTTCAACATATCCTGCTTTATTAACTAATGGAATTGTCTTTTTACAATCATAACTAACTATAGACGTTACTTCAGCATCATCAAATCTCGATTGAAAGTCTTGAATTGTTGGCGCCAATTCTTCTTGCTGGGGAAGAGTTGCAGATGAAAGAACCATATTTGGAATAAGATTTTCACTCCAATTTTGCTGTATAATTTTATGACAATCATGATCATGATAATCAAGAGTAATAGTTGGTTCATCCCAGTAAGTAATTATTTCTTCTTTTTTGTTAAAGGCACACATATAATGCATTGCAGACAAATATGATTTTAGATCACTGATAATAATTTCAACGTCATCACCAACAGAATTATCCACTTTCCTGATTGCTCCACTTCTACGATCTCGCGTAAACTCTTTTGCTGCTCCATAATGCAAACGTATACCTTGTGCATCTACACATCCAAATGCGAATGCTACCTTGCGTCGCATAGTAATAGCTGCCTTTGCCAACGCTAGACCAACATGTCTTGCTGCACACACAAAGATAATTTTATATCCTTTAGCTAGACCAAGCGGGGACATAGTTTTACCTGTTCCAGTAGGTGCAATATACAATACTAATTGTGGAGTTTTAGCATTTTTAAACTGTGTAAATAAACGACGCTGATGATCATAAAGTTCAGCATCTGCATACTTCAACAAATATGGATTGTATTCAATTAATTCTGCTGCACGATAAACAAGTTCACTAGGATTTGTATCATCCTCATTTGCAAGTGTAGATAGTATCTCATTAAGTTTAGTATACAGTGTGCGATTACAGGAAGATACACTATATCCTAGTAGAGTTACCATAGTATAATAGCCCATAACCCATGCTTTATTTCTCTTTTCACGTGCCTTGAGTGTTGTTTTCAAAATTGACAAAAGAACAAACTCATAAAGAGTAGATTTCATGTTTTCAATTACACTATCTGTATTGTTAAAACGAATTAAGTCAGCTTTTTTTATTAACTTTTCTGTGTTTTTTATACATATAAACGTAATCGGTGATGTTTTTGCATATTTAAGTATATTTTTCATATCGCTTTGAAGATATCTAGCAAATACAAAGCGATCTATATCGTCTGAGTCTGTGACTTTCAAATGTTGAAGTAAGGAAGCGGTTTCATTTCGCTTCAGCATTACATTATTATAGCCATCTTGTATAAGATCCCCGATCCATTGTTCTTCCAAAGAAGTAGGCACTTCTATAGAGTTCCATTCAATTGCTGTTAGTTTGCGCTGATTTAGGTCCATGTTAGTTGTCTGTAGTTATCAAGTACTTTTTAACCATATTATGTTTCAACTTTTTCAAAAATTGCTATTTAAACAGAGTATTTATAAAAAATTGATCAAAGTAAAATAAAGAGAATATTAAATACACATATAGAAATGACGATCATCTTGACTGTTCAAGGAAATATCGCCGCTGGAAAATCAACATTTGTGGAAAGTTTGCGCCAACAATATCAAGGTAATACTCAGGTTTGTTTCCTACAAGAACCAGTTGATGAATGGAGCACTATTACTGATGAAAACGGAAAATCAATGCTTGCTTTGTTTTATGAAGATCAAAAACGGTATGCATTTTCATTTCAAATGATGGCGTATATTTCCCGACTTGCTATGTTAAAGATAGCCATAACTAAGGGCTATGATATTATTATAACAGAGCGTAGCCTGGAGACAGACAGACAGATTTTCGCAAAAATGTTATATAATGATGGAAAAATTGCTAGTGTTGAATATCAAATCTACTTGAAATGGTTTGATGAGTTTAAACG
>MDTB01094866.1_pt1 | contig 12061 bp, 9 predicted proteins | sample 811161 | NCBI WGS metagenome assembly MDTB01 (sample SAMN05326650, study PRJNA326480) | marine metagenome | isolation source: seawater | place: Mediterranean Sea | collected 2009 | reverse complement strand
CGCTAAAACGCAAGAAAAAACTAAAACATACCATTATATCAATGAGTTATAACATCTTTCTTGACATAACAACCCTGCCGTGCAATAAACCACTCCGTAAATTACTAACTTTTGATTAAGATTATCTACTGTTTAGTGCGAAATCTTACAAACATGGCGATATAAAGGTATACATAATGACCAAGAAAACATTTTCGAATTTAAAAAACTCTGCTGTTTTAACAGCGCTATTAGCAACAGCGGGCGCTGCACATGCTGGCAACACGTCACCGGACATTTACAACAATGTTGGCGGTCCTGAAACTGAAATTGCAGTAAACCCAGTTATTACAGCAAACCCCACAGCGAATGCCAATGCAATTGCGGGTGCAAATAACAACACACATGTACATTCAAATACAAATAGCGCAGCAAACGCAACTGGCGGGTCACTAGACGCGAGTGTAAACGGCGCTGTTAACGGTACAATTGCTGACATGTCGAACACGACAAACACAAACAATGTCAATGCCGGCGGCGCGGAAGTTGAGAATTCAATGAATGGCACAATTTCTGACAATTCCCAGACATATAATAATGCTGGTGGCGCTGAAGTAGAAAATGCATTAAATGCAAACCTTTCAAATGGTGGCGTTACTGATAATTCACAGTCTTACAATAATGCAGGCGGCGCTGAAGTCGAAAACAGCGTACATAACGACCTTTCAAACGGTGGTGTGAACGGCACAATATCTGATAATTCAACAACTAACCACTCAAGCATTGCTGGTGGCGCAGAGGTCGAAAACGCAGTCAATAACGACCTTTCAAATGGCGGCGTTACAAGCAACATTAACAACGAAACAACAACGCACAACAATGCTGGCGGCGCGGAAGTTTCTACAGATGTTAACGCATCATCACAAAATGATCTTGCGCAAACAAACGATCAAGACCAAACAAACGAACAAACCAACCAACAAGACACATCTGTCGATACGAGCAATAGCGGTAACAGCAAAAATTCAAATTCACAGAACACAGAAGTTGGCGGCAATAACAGCTCTTACACAAATAACAGCGTTTATAAATCTGGCGCGGCAGCAAACATTCCGCAAGCAGCGGCGGTTTTTGCAACAAAGTCTTGTGTATCCTCAACATCAGTTGGCCTTGGTGGCGGTAATGTTTATGCTGGTTATGGCGGCCTATCATTCTCTCACGTTGGTAGCGAAGCGGTTTCACTTGTTGGTGAAATGACCGTCAACGGTGAAGTTGTTGACGTTGCCTATACAATTCCTGAGCTAGCTGACCTTAGCCCTGTTGAGCGCGCGCCGATCTTTAATGAATTGCGCAAAGGCGAGCAAGCAAAAGCAACATGTTTGATGGGCAATTACATTGCGCAAGAACGTGCGCTTACAAAAGCTTACGAACAAGCAACAGGCGTGGCGAACATTAATGCAGACGCACATACAAGCGGCATAGCGATTAACGCACAAGCCAATATGTACATCGCAGAAGTTCAAGCAAAAGGCGCAGTTGACGTTGCGAAAACGCAAGCAATTGGTGAGGCGTTTAACCAGACAGTGAAACATGCGTGTAACCTTGGTATTACAAAAATCAAAGTTGGCGCAAATAAAGAAGCAATTGTTGAAGAAACACGCGCCATACGCGGGCAAGGTCACGAAAATTGTGAAGATGTTATGTGGGGTACGTTTAACCAACTAACTGACGGCAAAGCAGACACAACCAAGCCAGATTTTTCACAGTTTACAAAAAACGTTAAGGCAACGCCTAAGTTTTAATATTCGTTATACTGTTTTATTCTAATTTCAAAGGCCGCGCTCGTGTAGATGTGCGGCCTTTATTGTTATAGATCAGAAACTTAAACTAATAGCTTGCTTTTTTCTTTATGAATATGTAAATTAATTGCGGTAATTAGATGTGTAAAAGAAGAGTATCTTAAAATGAAACTTATCAAAATGTTCGGCGCTGTGGCTATTCCTGTTGTATTAAGTGGCTGTGCGGCAAATGCCGTCATTCATACTTTAAGCGATGACTGCCTACATAAAATTAACGATGAAGATGGCAATGTTATAAACGTAGAGTTTGATGCTGCGTGTGGTCGGCATAAAGAAAACCTTGCCAATGTTCAGATAAATGCCCAAACACAAAAAGCAGTGCAAGAGATTCAAGCCACGCAAGATGCACAAATTGGTGTAATCAAAGAAGAAAAAACAAAAATTTTCTGGCAAGCACTTGCCAATCGCGCCTCTGTGGAGCTTGGCAACCCTCAACAAGAAGATACTGCAACGCGCCTGTTAATTGCGGCGCGCACGCATGAAGACCCGATAATCCGTAAAATGGTCACAGATGTACAAAATGATTTGGGCATCACCAATGCGATGCTGAATGATAAAAATGCAGTTTGGGATAGTATCCGCGCGGCGCAGGCTATGCCAGGCGTACAGATTATTGATTTAGGTAATGGCGAGTTTTACATGGATAAATATAAACACCCTTATGGCCCTCTAAAAGGCGCAGCGCCAGCCAACCTTTAATTCGCAACTCCGCTAGGTCTCTAAGCCATCACTTCATTGATAGCCGCGTCAATGGTCATTCTGTGGCTTTGTAAGCGCCTTTGGTGCTTATATAAAACGCGTCCCTGTGCATCATAGACCACAATATGATCTGTTAGTTTAGAATAGCGCCTAAACAGCTTTTTCGCCTCTTCCAATGTAGCGACAGAACTTTGATATGCGCCTTCTCTATTGATTTCTTCAATTTTATACATTGCTCTCCCCTTTTTATTTCTTAAAAAGTATATGCGTACTGATTGGTATGTATGAACAGTACAGTAGAATAAGAAAGTTAACAAGAGGTTAATTTATGATTTTATCAAGTTGAGATATACAGAGAATATATTTACGCGTGAAATTGCCGCGCCATTACACAAGAATAATCGCCATTTTCTTGTACAGTGCTCTGTGTGTCCGCTAAGGCAAGGCTAGCTCTAATGCTGGAGCGCTGGCTGTGCCGCCTTGTTAGGGCGCGGCTGCTGTTCAATGCGCAGGGCATCATCATCGCTATTTAACGGGCCGCGCACGCGCAGGTTATCACCAGCTTTGATGTTGCCAGCCAGATGTTCTGCCATGACAGCTTTTTGGAAATATGTTTTTATCACATTTACTAACGGTCTAATCCCTAAATTTTGCGCCACACATTTGTCCGCGAGGAATTTTTTCGCAGCATTATCGAACGTCACATGAATATTTTTCGCCGCAAGGTCATTGATACGCGGCGTTAGTTTGAGTTCCAAAATATCCAAGACTTTATTCACGTCATTTAACGCATTAAACTCAATCTGTTCATCAAGGCGGGCGATGAACTCTTCGCTGAAACGCTCCAAAATATGCTGCGTTTTTTCAGGGTTTGTGCCCTGCTCTTCTGCCGCAAAACCAATGCCGCGCTTGGGCTTAATGCTAGCTCCTGCATTGGTTGTCATGGTCACATAGCTGTTTTGGAAATCAGCGATATCGCCATTACTTGCTGTTAACTTGCCATTATCCATGACCTGTAATAACAGCTTATAAACATCAGGATGTGCCTTTTCAATCTCGTCAAACAAAACAATAGAATGTGGGTTCTTGCGCACGGCATTTACAAGCTCGCCGCCTTGGTCGTGCCCATTATAACCGGGCGGAGAGCCAATAAGGCGGTTTACAGATTCTTTATCTTGAAATTCTGACATATCAAAGCGTAATAGCGGCACATCAAGAACCTCGCTCATTTTATTAACAAGCTCTGTTTTACCTACGCCTGTTGGCCCTGAGAATAAAAAGCTGCCCAGCGTTTTATTCTTACGGTCGTCAAACAGGTCGACTTTGGCATTTTGTATGGCAAAGGCGATTTTATCTATCGCTTGGTCTTGATGCATAACTGCTTTGTTAAATTCCTCACTAAGCGACAAGAGTTTCTTTTGCTCCTCTTGGTCGCTTGTCTTGGTCATTACGCGGCCTAGTTTCTTACTTAGCTGCGCATAGATATCAACCTCGCTCACAACGCCAGCTTCTGCACCCTCGGGGACAGATTTCGCGCTTTGCGCCGCCATTGCATCATCAAGAAGGCTCAATGCTTTATCTGGGAGGAAAGCATCGCGTATATATCTATCCGACAGCGCCACTGCCGCCTTCACTGCGCTATCATCAACGCCTATGCCTTCATGGTGGCGCTCATAGCTTGCGACCTGTCCTGCGATCATTTCAAGCGCAAGTTCTGGCTTGGGTTCGTTAACCTGCACAACGCCAAAGCGGCGCATAAAGGCTTTATCTTGCTCTAATTTTTTGGCTTCTTTAAATGTCGTCGCGCCTATGACGCTGATTGTACCTGCGCTTAAATAAGGCTTCAACATATTCGACATGTCCATGTCTTTGTCACCTGATGTACCTGCGCCCATGACCATATGTGTTTCGTCGATAAACAAAACCGCGTTATTGGCGGCAACATATTCAAGCACGGCTTTGAGGCGCTCTTCAAACATACCGCGCAACCTTGTTCCCGCGAGCAATCCGCCCATATCAAGGCTTAATACTGGGCGCAGCTTAAGTTTCTCAGGAACTTCATCATCAGCAATCGCCTGCGCGAGGGCTTCAACCAATGACGTCTTACCCGTGCCGGCTTCGCCGACAATTAACGGGTTGCTTTTCTTTTTGCGCAATAAAACTTGCACCATTTGCTGTAATTCATCGCCGCGCCCGATGACAGGAGATAATTTTTCATCCATCGCAAGGTCAACAAGGTTTTCCAGCACATCCGTAGGTGAGAAATCTTCATCATCATCACTTTTGCTGACGGGCGGCTTCACGGCTGATGCCTTTGGAATATAAACAGGGTTCGACATGCCATTTTGTAAGGTATCATGCGCCGCTGCAAAAATCGCCTGCGTATCGGCCTCGCTACCTTGCTGGCTTGCATGGAGCGCCATGCCTGCGGCTGTATCATCATAGGTCATCAGCGTATTCACAAGATCCAGCACTTTAAAGTCGCCTGTTTCCATCTTGATATGCGCAGCAATGGCCGTGAATTTATTTGCGAACTCATCGCTAAATTGCACTTTATTTGCCGCTGGCGCTTGCGCCGCATTTTTTAAATTGAGGTCATAAATATTATATAGTTCTGGCGTAAGTTTATCCGCATCAACGCCACACTTTTCAAGCGCTTCATCAAAAGCGGATGGGTGTGCGCGCCATAGTAAAATAAGCAGGTCAAGGGAGTTATATTCCACCTTCGGTAATTCGGCACGATTGTTTCTGATGAAGTTGGTGATATCAGTGATGTCTTTGAATATAATATTATCTGTCATGGTTTCTCCCTTTACGCTACGGAAGTTTGATTAGCTTTTTATGGCGCAGCGTAGGAGGATTAAACAACAATTTACATAAAAAGTAAAGAAGAATTACGCAATAATAGTAAAGATATGCAGAAAAATGTGTAATAAACATAAAAACGCCGCCGCTTAGCCTAGAAAATTACGGCAAAGCTTGGCGGCGTTTGAAACTTTATATTATGGCTGTGGGTTTTGGCCCTTATTCTTCTTATTCTTCGGCTGTGCTTTTGTTTGTGGCAAGGCTTGATCAGGATTATCAAGGAAAACCACTGGCGCATCATCATCATCACGAAGGCCAAAATGCAACGATACATCAAGTTCATCACCAATTTCAAAACGGTGGCCTGTTATTGTGTTCGTCAGGGCGTTCTTATCTTGGTTTAATGCATATGGGCCTGTTGGCAAATCGGTTTTGTTCATATTTGTATGATAATTGCAATTATCAATAGATATGCGAATACCGCGCGCGGCGCTTACGTCAACAACGCGGGCGGTAAGCGTCTGGCCTTGTAGGCCGTGTAAATAGCTCATTGTGTATTGCTTATTCGCTTCTTTAGACGCTTTATCGGCGCGGCGCTCTGTGTACGAACAATGCTTCGCATCACTTTCCATTGTTGTGCATGGTGGCTCTGCACTGAAGTTAAATGCTGATTTAAGGTTACGGTGTACCATTAAATCAGGGTAACGACGGATAGGTGATGTAAAATGCGTGTATTCAGGCAATGCGAGGCAGAAATGACCCACGTTTTTATCCGTATAAAACGCGCGTTTTTGCATCCGCAAAATTAATGATTTAGCGTGGCTTGGATCATCAGACAGCTCAGCTTCTTCAAGCATAGCAACGAACGTTTTACCGCTAATTTCCTTGCCTGATTCACAGCCTGTTGCCGAAGTAACGCCCAATTTCAACAGCTCTTTGATTGTTTCTTTCTTGCGCGCATTAGGCTTACCTTGTACGCGGTAAACACCTTGTTTTAACTTGTTTTCATCACGCGCAGCGCTGATATTGGCGGCGATCATTGCTTCTTCAATCAAACAGCGTGCATCATCGCCTGTGATTTGATCAAATTCTGGGACATCAGGGTTGTCTTTTGTTGTATGCACGGAAATTTCATCAAAGCCAAAATTAATTGCGCCGCGCCCTTCACGGTTTTGCAATAAGCTTTTAAACACATTATGCATTGGCTTAATCAGCGTATCCATGATTGGCGCCACAGCAGCATCTGGCTTACCGTCAATGCCTGAAAGCACCTGCGGATATGTCAGGCGCGCGACAGACTTCATCACGCCATTATGCATTTTTGCATTAATGACTTTACCTTTGGCGCTGATTTTCATTTCGTAAGCAACGCAAGCACGATACTCATCAGGTTTTAATGAACACAAACCGTTTGAAAGCTCTTCTGGCAGCATCGGCACAACTTTGCTTGGGAAATACACAGATGTACCACGTTTTTTTGCTTCTTTATCAAGCGCCGTACCTGGGCGCACATAATGAGATACATCTGCAATAGCGACCCAAAGGATGTGACCATCCTTATTGCCGCCATCTGGGTCAGGGTAAGCATGCACTGCATCATCAAAATCACGTGCATCTTCGCCATCAATTGTAACCAATGGCAAATGCGTTAAATCTTCACGTTTAGGGTCTTGCAATAAATCTTGCGGGTTTGACTGTGTGGCAACAATCGCTTGCACTTCTTTGACAACCGCGGCTGGGAAACGGTCAGGAATATCCATCTTGCTAATGATATTCGCTTCGATGTCACCAGCTTTCAAACTGCCATAGGCAATATTTGTGAATTTCTGTGTAAGAATCTGTTTTTCATACGCCTGCTGAGGGTCTTGGCGGCGGCGGTTGCTGTTCTTATTGTTTTTACGTGTGTTTGATCTAGACATAGCTACCCTGTTCTTTTTATGTGTTGTGAAAGAACAGCAATGCACAATTAGGCAACAAAAATCAAGGAAATTCTTTACCGCAGAGCAATAATTATGAAAAAAATATGGGTAAGATTATACTTCATGGCCCTATAGGCGCTTTGGCTTGCGCGACATTTTCCCGATCATCATCCACAGGCATAATATGGCAATAGAAAACCACAGAGAATAACCTATCGCATATTGTAGCGGACTAATTGTATAAAGAGGAAACTCGCGCGGCAGCAACCCTGTATTTTTAGCAATTTGTACCTTTTGCGCATCTGGGATGCGGTAAAACCCGTCATCTTGTCCCTTTATACCAATCACATAGCCCTTATCTTGTACGCCCGTCCCTAATACGAAATAATCCGTTTCAAGCAAATACCCTAAATAAAGCTGCTCGCCATTTGGGCCTTTCATTTTGATGTCTTGGAGTTTTATGACTTGGCTGTCCTTACCAAAACGCAATGAGCCCGCCTGCGCCGCGGTCGATACATGCGCAGAAAACAGCAATATGATGGTAAAAACCGATATGAAGGAATGTTTCATGACGCGACCCACTTAAAACATAGAATAAGATAAATGATAGTAACTACGCTTAACCAATGGTCGCACAAAACCTCAACCATTGCAACATCGGGTTGATGCTGTTTCGACTTTTAATGCGCTCACCGCGCGCGACACGCAGCTAAAAAATCATCACGTATTAGGTCAGGGTCTAACATTTGTGGGTCTTTCATCCATTCAGGATGCCACTGCACGCCGAGAATATATTGCGCGCTATCTTCATACCATATCGCTTCAATCACATTATCCAATACCGAACGCGCTTGTACGGATAGGCCTTGGCCTAATTGCTTAATAGCTTGATGATGCACAGAATTAATTTTTTGCTTTAAGTTTCCATTGTAAATATTTGATAAAACTGAACCTTCTACAATAGAAAGGTCGTGACCTAACGCATCGTAAATGTCACCATCACGATGCAACTCTGCGCCCTCTAGCTGCGTATGTGTATCTTGATAAAGCGAACCGCCAAGCGCGACGTTAATAAGTTGATGCCCGCGGCAAATGCCCAATATAGGCTTATCCAGCGCCCGCGCAGCCTTAAACAACGCCAATTCATATTGATCACGCGCGAAATCCCCCGCCCATTCAGGGCGCCAAGGTTCTTCGCCGTATGATTTTGGGGACAGATCCGCCCCACCACTAAACACCACACCGTCAAAATCAGCTAGAACGTCTTCAAGCGTAAACTTGCCTGAAAGGCGCGGGATCATATAGGGGATCGCCCCGCCTTCTTCGAACCAGTGATACATGCTTTCTTCACCATAGATAATCGTCTTTGGCGGGTAAGCCAAACGCGAGCGATCAGGGTGCATGAAATTTGCTGATATAGCAATGCGTAGCGGCTTCATAAGCTCTCAGCTTTCCTTATGCAGCAACTTTAACGTCGCCAGTTTCTCCAAGAATAGCCGCATGACAAATCGCCGCGTAATCCGCAGCACTTAATGCCACAGGGTTACCGCCCGCCGATGGGTCGTTAACAGCCATTTCGCCAATTTCAGCACATTTTTCAAGCGGAATTTCTAGCGCTGCCAATGTATGCGGAATATTCAGCGCGCTGCGCAGCTCAATCACCCAGTTATAAACAGCATCAAAGCCAGATGTCACAACAGGTAAGTCAAGCACACGCGCAAGAAGATCCATACGTGCAGCAATGGCATCACGGTTTCTTAGCATCACATATGGCATCAAAATCGCGTTTAACAAGCCATGATGCTTATCAAACACGCCACCTAAAGGATGCGCGAGCGCATGAACACCGCCAAGACCTTTTTGGAACGCTGTTGCGCCCATAGTTGATGCAACAAGCATATTGGCACGCGCCTCAATATTGGTGCCGTCATTATAGGCGGTAATCAAATTGTGTTTAATCAGGCGCATTGCTTCCATGGCAATACCATCCGCCATAGGGTGATAACCCGGCGCACAAAACGCTTCAAAGGCATGAACAAGCGCATCAACGCCCGTTGCCGCAGTTAGTGGCGCTGGCAAACCAATAGTTAATTCAGGGTCCGCAATCACAACAGCAGGAAGCATATTGGCATGAAAAATGATTTTCTTTTCATGGGTCTGCGCATTGGTGATAACACTTGCGCGGCCAACTTCCGAACCTGTGCCCGCGGTTGTTGGTACAGCCACGACAGGCGCCATGCCTTCAACATTTACGTGTGTCCAGTTATCGCCAACATCTTCAAAATCCCATAACGGGCGGTCTTGCCCAACCATCAGCGCGATAGCTTTTGCAGCATCAATGCCGCTACCGCCGCCAAAGGCGATAACCCCATCATAGCCGCCATCATGATAGGCTTTTACACCATCATCAACATTTTCACCTGTTGGGTTGCCTTTAACGCCAGTAAACAGCCCTGCGCTCATGCCTGCTTTGTCCATTAATGCCAATGTATTCATGACGATAGGCGCATCTTTCAAACCTTCATCCGTAATCAAAAGCGGTTTGCTCATGCCAAGGCCTTTACATGTTTCAGGCAGTTTCTGAATTGTGCCTGCGCCGAAAATCATCTGCGTTGGATAGTTCCAATTTCCTGTCATAGTCATGCTTATATCTCCTTAAAATGATAGCTTTTGGGACGGGTCAGACTTTCATAACCCAAAACGGATAATGTGCATCCGCGCCCAGAATTTTTAACGCCTGTCCATGCAAGCGCAGGGTCAAGGTAATCACAGCGATTGATAAATACTGTGCCAGCCTCAACATCTTCGGCAAGCGCTTCGCCGATGGCATGATCTTGCGTCCAGATAGATGCTGTGAGACCATAGGCGCTATCATTAACAAGGCGCAGGGCTTCGCTGTCATTGCTGACCTTCATAATGCCAACCACAGGGCCAAAGTTTTCTTCGCGCATAATATCCATTGTATGGTCAACATCGACTATAACTTGCGGCGCAAGATAGGCTGTGCCTACTTTGCTACTTGGGAAAAGGCTTTCATCAATCAAAGCTTTTGCGCCTTGCGCCACAGCTTTTTTAATTTCACTGCGGACAAAATCAGCCGATGATGTGCGCACCATCGGGCCTAAATTTGTTTCTTTATTCAGCGGATTGCCAAGTTTATATGTTTTGGTCATCTCAACGAATTTTTCAACAAAAGCATCATAAACAGATTCATGAACGTAAATACGTTCAATGCCGCAGCATGACTGTCCTGAATTAAAAAACGCGCCATCAACAAGGCTTTCTACCGCATTATCAATCGCCGCATCGGCGCGGACATACGCCGCGTCTTTGCCACCAAGCTCTAATCCCGCCGCAACAAAACGCGAAGATAGTGCTTTCTGCACGGCAAGGCCGCCTTTGACCGAGCCTGTGAAGTTGACAAAATCAACGCGCGGATCGGCAATCATAAACGCCGTATCATCATGCGATAAATCAAGCGTTTGGAACACGCCATCTGGCAGGCCTGCTGCTGCAAACGCCTCAGCATAACGGTCTGCAACCAAAGGCGTTTGGTGCGAATGTTTTAACAAAACCGCATTCCCCGCAAGCAATGCAGGAAAAATACCATTTACTGATGTTAAGTAAGGATAATTCCACGGCGCTACAATCGCCACAATGCCAAGGGCTTCGCGTTTAATATAGCGCGTGAATCCATCAATAGGCTCAGGCACAATATCAGCCAATGCCTCTGGCGCTTTATTGATCATGTATAAGGCGCGCTCTTTTAAACCGTTAAGCTCCCCCGCCGCCTGCGCAATAGGGCGCCCCATTTGCTGCGTAATCTCCATGGCAATGTCATCTTGCTGCGCCATTAACGCATCAACAGCTTTTAACAACAGCGCCTGCTTGTCTTCTAAAGGCAGTCTCTTCCATGTTTTTTGTGCGTTTTCAGCTTTCAACAACGCTGCAGCAATATCTGCGCGGCTATCTAAGCGCCGTTGTAGATATAATTCGCCATCAATTGGCGATATTGTGCGCATCACCTGTTCTTGCGGCGCATCGGCATTTTGTTTTATAGCGAGTCCCATTGGCTCTTCTCCCTTATGATATTAAATAATTTCAAAATAGCGTTGTAATTCCCAGTCCGTAATCGCCTTGCGGAACTCGCGTTCCTCCCATTCACGGGACTGCGCATAATGACTGACGAATTCTTTGCCAAACAATTCTTCCGCGGCCTGTGATTTACGTAGTCTTCCTGCGGCTTCATATAATGTCGCGGGGAAATCTAGCCCTTCTGGCGCGTCTTGCTCATAGGCGTTGCCTTTGACGGGTGCAGTTGGTTCAATTTTGTTTTCAATGCCCCATAGGCCAGAACCAATTGCCGCAGAAAGCGCAATATACGGATTAATATCCGCCGCGCCGATACGATATTCAACGCGCTGTGATTTGGCAGAGCCGCCAATCGCGCGCAAAGCGCAGGTGCGGTTTTCAACGCCCCATGTCGCCGCTGTCGGCGCCCAAAATCCCGGCACAAGGCGGCTGTAACTATTCACCGTACACGCCACCATCGACAATAACTCAGGCATTAATTTTTGTTGCCCACCAATAAACCACCGCATTTCATCTGACATATTATCAGGCTTGTCTTCCGCAAAGAACACAGATTTGCCGCTGTTTTTATCTTGGAAAGATATATGCATATGGCCTGATTGACCCGGCCAGTCATTTGACCATTTCGCCATAAATGTCGCCATGAGGCCTTTGCGCTGCGCCATGACCTTAGTAAATGTTTTGAACAAAGCGGCTTGGTCAGCAGCT
>MDTB01011429.1_pt1 | contig 12061 bp, 12 predicted proteins | sample 811161 | NCBI WGS metagenome assembly MDTB01 (sample SAMN05326650, study PRJNA326480) | marine metagenome | isolation source: seawater | place: Mediterranean Sea | collected 2009 | reverse complement strand
TATATTTTTATTTCAGAAAATAAGATTTTATACGATAAAACAGAAAAATCTTATAAATTTGATGCAAATTATTTAATTTTAGATGGTGACATCAATAGAGCAAGAATAGGTATTTGTCATGACAAAGAAGAGACTGTATATGCAATTAATTTAAAAGATATAAATTTAGTTAATAAACCAGAAGATGCTGACTTAATTGAAATTAGAAGTTTAGCGAAGTTTAATCCAGAAAAAGATGGGATTATTTTTACAGCTAAGCAATTAGTTCACTGGATTGATGAAACCAAATATTGCTCAAGGTGTTCGGGTGAATTAACTTTTCAAGAAAAAGAGGGTGCTTTTATAAGACCCTGCAATCAAGAATTTATATATCCAAAGATCTCACCATGCATAATTACCTTAGTAACAAAAGGGGATGAGATTTTACTTGCAAGGAATAAATATTTTCCTGAAAACTGGTATAGCACTCTTGCTGGTTTCATTGAAGCTGGAGAAACTGCTGAAGAAGCTCTTATGAGAGAAGTAATGGAAGAGGTTAATCTAAAAGTAACAAATATAAAATACTTTGGCAGTCAGCCATGGCCGTTTCCAAGTCAACTTATGCTTGGATATTTTTGCGATTACGAATCAGGTGAAATAAAAGTAGAAGAAGCTGAATTAGAAGATGCAAAATGGTTCAAAATAAATGATCTTCCAAATGTACCTCCTAAATTATCTATTTCAGGTCAGCTAATTACTAGCTATCTCGAGGATCATTTAAAGCCCTAGTTGGTGGTTCAACTTTCTTTTTAGTCTTTTTAACAATATCCTGTCTGCCAGTTATTTTTTTTGATGCATCTTTCTTTACTGCAGTCTTCTTTGAATGACTTCTATTTCTTGTATCCTTTACACTTGCATCTTTCGTTTGCATTCTGACTGGTGGCTTCCTGTCTACTCTTTTTTTATCAACCTGTTTTTTATCGACCGGTTTTTTGGCTGCCGGCTTTTTGATTACTAGCTTTTTATCTGTTGGCTTAGAAGGCCTTTTTGTATTTTTTGATGAAGAAGGTTTTCTATTTGGCCTAGTTCTAGAAGAATTAGTATTCTTTTTTCTATAATTACTTTTACCTGAACGCCTTTTTTTAGTAGATCTATTTTTTGTAGGTTTTTTAGTTTGTGTTGTTGCAGTTAAGCTTTTTATCCAACTTAAAATACCGCCTCCAGATTTAAGGTTTTTCTTATGATCAGTTGTATCTACAAGTGGATTAAGCCTTGAACCTGATTTATCATCTCTCCAATCAGTATTTGGTTTGGGGCTATCTGGAGTTAAATCATATGATGATTTTTTCTTTACTTCTGAATCTTTTACTCTCACAACTTTATAATATGGTCGTGATTTGTATGGATCGGCAACAATTAAAATCTTTACACCTGTGGAGTCCTCTATACTGAGAATATCTCTTCTCTTTTCATTTAGTAAATAGCTTGCTACGTCAGCAGGAACATAGACCTGTATTTCAGCGGTATTATCTTTAGCTACATCTTCACCTATGATTCTTAAAATAGATTGTCCAATTGATCTAGGGCCTCTAACTAAAACATGCTCTATATCATATGTTTCATTTAATGATGGCTTTAGTCTTTGTCTTGAAATCTCAAGCAATCCAAATCTTGAAATACTTGCTATTTGTATTCTTGCTCTATCTGAGGATACGGCTCTTCTAAAAGCATTCTCAACCTTATTTTGAGAATCTTCATTTTGCATATCTATAAAGTCAATAACTATTAAGCCACCGACATCCCTAAGCCTTAACTGCCTGGCTATTTCTTTAGCCGCCTCTAAATTAGTTTTAAGAGCAGTTTCCTCAATATCCTTTCCTTTAGTTGAACGAGCTGAGTTAATGTCAATGGTCGTCATTGCCTCGGTAGGGTCTATAACAATAGATCCTCCTGATGGAAGTGAAATCTCTCTTTGGAAAGCTAATTCAATTTGTGACTCAATTTGATATCTATTAAAAAGAGGAATTTCTTCGTCATAGAGTTTTACTTTATCTTTTTGATCAGGAATAACTAATTCAGCAAAACTTTTAGCTTCTTCAAATACAGTCTTATCATCTACTAAGATTTCTTCGATATCATCTCTAAAAACATCTCTGAAGACTCTTACAATTAATTTATCATCTTTATAGATTAACTGAGGTGTATCAGCTGATGCTTGAGTAGCATTTATGTCATCCCATAGTGAAATTAAATAATTTAGATCATTTTGAAGTTCCTCAAAAGATCTATCTATTCCAGCAGTTCGAATTATTACACCCATACCTTCAGGGATATCTAATTTTGAAATATGACCTTTCAGATTATCTCTCTCATCACCAGTAATCCTTCTTGATATACCGCCTGATTTATCAGAATTAGCCATTAAAACCATAAATCTGCCAGCTAATGAGATTTGAGTTGAAAGGGTTGCACCTTTTGTACCTCTTTCCTCTTTGTTTATTTGGACAAGTATCTCCTGACCCTCTTTAAGAGTACATTCTGATTTCCCTTGTGAATTTTTTTTATAAAATTTCTTTGATAACTCTCGAAGTGGTAGAAACCCATGCCTGACTGAACCAAAATCAACAAAAGCTGCATTCAAGCTTTGCTCAATTCTAGAGACCGTTGCTTTAAAGATACTTCCTTTATACAGGACTCTATCAGTAACCTCTGTATCTAAATCAAATAATTTCGCACCATCAACAAGTGCAACACGTAATTCATCGTTATAAGAACTATTAATTAATATTCTTTTCATACTAACTCCTTAGTTAAGGAGATAGTAAATACCATTTAGGTTTAGTTTTAGAAAGTCTTACTCTTATAGCTTTCTAAACAGCTCGGGATGGAGAGCTGAAAGTAAAATTAGTATTTTTCTATCTCAATTATGTTGAACTATTCAACATAAACTATAATTATTGTGTTTATCCTATATATATAATTTATGTCTGTCAAAAATATAACCGTAAATAATGATAATGAGGGAAGAAGGATAGATAATTTTCTTTTTTCTAATTTTAAGAATATACCCAAATCAAAAATCTATAAAGTTATTAGAAAAGGAGAGGTAAGAGTCAATTCCAAAAGAGTTAAACCTGATACCAAACTATCAGCAAATGATTTAATTAGAATACCGCCAAACTTAATTAATGAACAAAGAACTGTAGATATAAATATAAATAAATATGCATATTTAAAAGATAGAGTTATATACGATGATGAGGATTTCTTAATCTTCAATAAACCCTCAAACTTTGCTGTTCATAGCGGAACAAAGAATGATCATGGTCTTATAGATATATTGCGAACTATTATTAAGAATAATTCATTAAATCTTTGCCATAGGCTCGATAAGGGAACTTCTGGCTGCTTGGTAATTGCTAAGAACCAAAAATTTTTAGGTTTCTTCAATGATCAACTCAAAAAAAGAAAAATAAAAAAGATCTATCATGCGATAGTTAAAGACTATATTACTGAAGAAATGCATATCAATGATCTAATAGATATAAATACAAAAGGGTCATTCAATAAAGTATCCATAAATAAAGAAGGTAAAGAGGCAAAATCAATATTTAAACCCTTAAAGAGATATAGCGGAAGTTCGCTAATAGAAATACAGATTCTTACAGGGAGAACTCATCAGATTAGAGCGCAATGTGAAAAAATTAATAAAAATATTGCCAATGATAATAAGTATGGATGCAGTTATTTTAATAAACACCTTAAAAAGTCTGGTATTAAGAGACTAGGACTACATTCATATGAAATATCATTCCTAGATCTAAAGGATAAAAGAAATACTTTTTTTGCAGACTATGATGACGAATTTGAGAATATTTTGAGTTATTTGAAAACTTAACTACTATTCATTTAACTATATATTTGTTAGGATACGCTTTTTTAAGATTATGGCTGTTCAAAAGAGTAAAAAAACACGTTCAAGAATTGGAATGAGAAGATCTCATGACAAACTTAAAAACTTAACATTGTCCACTGATCAAGTATCTGGTGAAAAGCATTTGAGACATCAAATGACAAAAGATGGCTTTTATAAGGGAAGACTTGTAAAGGACTTAAGAAAGCCAGTTAAAGAAGATCAAGAACAAGAATAAGAAATGAGCTCTATAGCTTGTGTATTCCCTGGTCAGGGTTCACAACATCCAGAAATGTTCAAAACTGATCTAGTAGATCAAAACTTAATAAACGAAAAAATCGAAATTGTTTCTGAAATACTAGAGACCGATGTTCATAGTATTTTAGAAGATGAATCTAAATTAAACGCAACTGCTTTTACTCAGCCACTTCTAGTTTTATCTTCAGCCATCTTTTCAGATGCATATAAAAATTTATGTTTACCAGAACCAGTAGTAATAGCTGGTCACTCACTTGGTGAATATTCGGCTTTGATGTTTGCTGAATCAATAACCTTTGAAGATGCCATAAAAATAACTCATCTCAGAGGTAAATTAATGCAAAACTCAGAAGGAGGTAAAATGATGGCTATACTTGGACTTGATTCACAAGTTATCGATAAAGCTTGCTCAGAAATTAATGGAATCAACGAAAGCGCTTACGTAGCTTCAGCTAATTATAATTCTCTCAAACAGACCGTTATAGCTGGAAATATTGAAGGTATTGAAAAAGCTAAGGATTTACTTACAGAAATTGGCGCAAAAAGATGTATAGAGCTGAATGTTAGTATTGCTTCTCATTCTAATTTGATGACAGATGCAGCTGATGAATTTAATGATTCACTTCAAAAGATTGAACTCTCTTCGCCAATATATCCAATCATTCAAAACTATACAGGCGAGATAAGTTCTGATACCTCAAAAATAAAACAGAATCTTTTAAATCAATTAACGCAACCAGTTCTTTGGTCAAAAACAATGAATAGAATTTCAAATACAGCTTCATGTTTAATAGAAATTGGCCCCAAAAATGTTTTATGTGGTTTATCTAAGGATTATGATTTCTCTAGTATTTTCTATACAGCTGATCTAAATTTTAAGATAAAGGTACAAGATATATGAATAAGATTGTTTTAATAACTGGTGCGTCAAGAGGAATTGGTCTTGAAACAGCTAAGATATTTTCAAAGGAGGGCTATCATGTAATTGGTACTTCACGCGGAGATTTTAACCTTGGTGAACTTATTGAGGACAATAATGCTATATCTCTCCAGCTAGACTTGATGTCAAAAACAAGCATAAAGAATTTATTTGAACAACTTAAATCAAAAAGTCTACTACCCTCAGTACTGGTAAATAATGCAGGTATTACCAAAGATCAATTATTTCTTAGGATGAAAGATGATGAGTGGGATGACGTCATAGAAACAAATTTAAATGGTTTGTTTAGGGTTACTAAAGCCTTTATTAAACCCATGGTTAAGAATAGATTTGGTAGAGTTATAAATATTTCATCAGTTGCTGGACTTATGGGTAACTCTGGGCAAATTAATTATTCATCTTCAAAGTCAGCAATGGTTGGTTTTTCTAGATCTCTCGCTAAAGAGCTAGGATCAAGAAACATAACATCAAATGTTGTTGCACCAGGGTTTATCGAAACTGACATGACAACATTCTTAAAAGATGATGAAAAAACTGAATTAAGCAAGAGTATACCAATGAGAAGATTTGGAAGTGTTGAAGATGTAGCTAGATGTATTGTCTTCCTTGCTTCTGATGAAGCAAATTATATTACTGGCCAAACTATTTCTGTTGATGGCGGCTTATTTATGTATTAGTTGGTATTTTTTAACTTGCAAGTTAAAATAGTCAATCTTTCAATTGAGGTACTATTATGGAAAGAAGTGAAATTGAAAAAACTGTCACTGGAATTGTTTGCGAACAACTTGGTGTTTCTGAGTCAGAAGTGAAAACTGATTCATCATTTGTTGATGATTTAGGGGCTGATTCACTTGATACTGTTGAGCTAGTGATGGCATTAGAAGAAGAGTTCGATCTTGAAATTGCTGATGAAGATGCTGAAAAAATTTCAACAGTTCAAGAAGCTGTAAATTATATAGTCGAAAACTCATAATATCTTAAATGCAACTTCCTCGAAGAGTTGTTGTTACTGGTCTGGGATTAATTTCTCCCCTAGGTAACTCTGTTCAAGAATCATGGTCTAACTGTGTCGAGGGGTGCTCTGGTATCTCTAAAACCACTGTCGATCTTGAAGGTATGCCTGTTAAGGTTGGTGGAAGAATTAAAAACTTTGATCCAACACAGTATATAGATTCTAAAGATGTAAGACGTCTTGATACGTTCGTTCAATATGGTGTATCTGCAGGCATTCAAGCTTTAGAAGATGCTGGTATAGATGACAATATCAATAAAGATAGAGTTGGTTTAAATATTGGATCAGGTATTGGAGGTTTAGATAGCATAGAAAAAAATAAAGATATTCTTGATAAGAAATCATTTAAGCGGGTTTCTCCTTTTTTTGTTCCTGGATCGATTATTAATATGACACCAGGTTACCTAAGTATCCTTAAAGGATATACGGGACCAAATTTATCTATTGTAACTGCATGCGCATCAAGCAATCATTCTATTGGGACGAGTGCTAGATTAATTGCTTACGGCGATGCAGATATTATGGTTACTGGTGGTTCGGAAATGGCAACTACACCTTTGGGAGTGTCAGGTTTTCTCGCATCTAGGGCTTTAAGTAAATGTAATGATCCCAAAACTGCAAGTAGACCATGGGATAAGGATCGTGACGGTTTTGTTTTATCAGATGGAGCTGCAATTTTAGTATTAGAGGAATACGAACATGCTAGAAATCGTTCAGCAAATATATATGCTGAAGTTATTGGTTTTGGTATGAGCTCTGATGCATATCATATGACCGCTCCATCGGTAGATGGAACTGGTGCTGCATTATCAATTGCTCGTGCATTATCGGATGCAGATATAAAAGAAAGTGAAATAGATTATATAAATGCTCATGCAACATCAACGCCACTTGGTGATCTTGCAGAATGCAATGCGGTAAAATCTATATTTGATAAACCTCCACCAATCAGCTCAACGAAATCAATGACAGGTCATACTTTGGGGGCGGCTGGAGCAGTTGAGTCAATATTCTCAATTATGTCTATTCTTAATAATATTGCTCCACCGACAATTAATTTAAATAATCCTGATGAGGGTTGCGATTTAGATTTTATTTCAAATGAAGCACGAGATATACAAATAGATATATCACTTAATAATTCATTTGGTTTTGGTGGAACCAATTCAACACTTATTTTTAAGTCTATATAATTGATTAAACATCTATCAAAGTTAATAGTTATTTTTTTCTTATTATTATTTGTGTTTTATGGTTCGATAAAAAGTTTTTATAGCAATAAAATAAGTATCGACTCATTTTCATATGTTGTTGAATCTAAATCATCAATAGTAGATTTATATAATGGATTATATAAATCAAATAATTTTTTTGAAAAATCATTATTTTTATCAGGTATATATCTTTTTGATTTAAGGACAATTCAGGCTGGTGAATATCTCATAGATGATAATCTCTATAGGGTTCTTAATAAGATGAAACTAGGCGAAACGATTACTTATAAATTTGTTATTAATGATGGAATGAATAAGTTTGAGTTAAGCTCTTATGTAGAAACTTTAAATCTTAATAATGATTGTCTAGATTTCAAATGTATTAATTTGATAAATAATTCGATCGAAGGTCTACTTCTACCTGAAACATATTTTTATAAAAACAACACAAAATTATCAACATTGTTAAAGAAATCATCATTAGAGCTCAACAACTATGTTGATATGCTTTGGAATGAAAAACCATTTGATAATCCCTTAAAGTCTAAATATGATGGAATTATTCTAGCTTCAATTATTGAAAAAGAATCATCAAATATTGATGAAAAAATGAATATAGGCGGTGTATTCCTTAATAGGCTTAAAATAAAAATGAGACTTCAGGCAGATCCGACCATAATTTATGGATTAATGCCAAACTTTAATGGTGATATAACAAGACGAGATTTAAAGGATAAAGATAATTTATACAATACTTATGTAATTAACAGCCTGCCGCCAACGCCAATCTCAATGCCAACAAAATCTTCACTAGATGCTGCAATAATGAATGCTCCAAATGAATACTTATTTTTTGTTGCTGATGATAAGGGTAAACATATCTTTAGCAAAACTTATGATGAACATTTAGAATATGTAAATCTTTATCAAAAAAAATGAAAATTATTAGCTTTGAAGGTATCGAAGGTGTGGGTAAGTCAACACAAATTGATCTACTATATGATTACCTATTGGAGTCAGGGAAAAGTGTGAAAAAGTTTCGTGAACCTGGATCAACTGTTCCTAGCGAAAAAATTAGAAATATTTTACTTGATGCCAATTTAACGTTAACAAGTCAAACCGAGCTTTTGTTAATGTATGCAAGTAGGTCTGAATTAGTTGCTAATGAGATTTTATCTAGTGACCATGATTTTATTTTATTAGATAGGTATTTCGATGCCTCAATGGCCTATCAAGGATATGGAAGGAGTCTTGATAAAGAATTCATTAACTCACTAAAAACTTTTATTAATGCACCAGATCCTGATTTAACAATACTTTTAGATATTGATCCAGTTAAAGGATTTGATAGGAAATCAGGTGATTCGATGGATAGAATAGAGTCATCAGGTATAAAATTCTTCAATGATGTAAGAAATGGATATTTAGAATTAGCAAATCAATATTCTAGAATAAAATATATAGATGCAGAAAAAGATCCAAAAGTTATAAGTATGGAAATCATTAATCTAGTAAAAAATTTGTAAGATGGGAAATTTTCCATGGGTTAATGAAAAAATAACCTCAATTAATCTAAACAATCTCTCACATGCAGTAATAATCGAAGGGCAGGAAGGAGTCGGTAAAAATCAAATATGTCTTCATTTAATTAATAACCTATTAAGCGAAAAAAATAGTCACAATTTAATTAAGAATAATTCACATCCAGACTTATTTTGTATAAACAATGAAACACTTATCTCCTATTTTGAAAGAAAGGATAAAAAAAAGGTCAAGACTAATACAAAAAAGATTCCAGTTGGCTTTATAAGGGAAGCAATTGATTTTGTAATGCTAAAGTCTGGTCTAAGCAAAAATAAGATTTTATTTATAGATAATGCAGAAAACCTTACAATCAGTTCTCAAAATGCTCTTTTAAAAATCCTTGAAGAACCGCCAGAAAATACTTATATAATTATTCAATCAAATAGATATAAGTGTCTAAATCAAACAATTTATAGCAGGTGTCAAATGATATATTTTAATAATCTGTCACAAGATGAGCTCCACACGTGGGCAGAAGATATTCTTCAGAATAAAGATGATAAATCAATTATACCAAGTTACATGACTCCAAAAAAAATATCACAACTTATTGAGAATGGCTCATTTCAAGATCTAAAGGAACTAAATAATTATCTTGATAGCTTATTTAACAAGGGCATTAATGGAAAAGTCATAAATAATGTTATTGAACTAGATATAGAATTCAATGAAAAACTAAATTACATAATAGATTTTGCCTTATCGATTTCAAAAACTGGTACTTCGAATATTCATCCAGTTCGACTTTCTGATTATATAGAACAGCTTTCAGATTTTAGAGAAGATTTATTTGAAATTAACTCATTAAATCAAAGATATGCCCTCAATCATTTACTTTTACAGATACCAAGTTAATTTATGAAATTTTTAATCTTTACAAAATATAGATGTTCATTTTGTGATAGGGCTAAAACTTTAATAGAACAAAAGGGTTATGAATATGATTCAATTAACATAGAAGAGGGTAACAATATTGAACTCCTTCTAGATAAGCATAAATATGCTAGAACAATGCCACAAATTTTTATTAATGATAAGCTTATTGGCGGTTACACAGATTTGGTCAAATATTTTGAGGAATAGGTATGGTTCAATTTAACGATTTTTTAATAACTCTGGATGGATATCTAAGTGGTTCATGGTGGTTTCCAATATTATTAGTTGGAACTGGTATATTTTTTACTATTTATCTAGGTTTCCCTCAATTTAAATTTTTTGGCAAAGCCTGGAATTTAGTTTCAGGAAAAAATCATAAAGAGGATGCCGAAGGTGAGACCTCTGGTTTCGAAGCACTCACAACGGCGATGTCAGGCGCTGTTGGGACAGGAAATATAGGTGGAGTTGCTCTAGCCATATGGACAGGAGGTCCTGCAGCAATTTTTTGGATGTGGATTACAGCAATATTTGGTATGACTACGAAGTTTGTTGAAGTGACAATGGGTCATAAATATAGAACAAAACTTGAAGATGGCTCCATTTCTGGCGGACCTATGTACTACATAGAGCATGCTTTAAATATGAAATGGGCAGGTATTCTTTTTGCATTTCTTATGATGATTACCGCTATAGGTTCTGGGAATATGCCGCAGATTAACAATATTGCACTAGTTATGAATACAGAATTTTCAGTTCCTAAAATTTTTACAGGTCTATTTTTAGGTGTTTTGCTTTGGATCATTATTATTGGTGGCATAAGAAGAATAGCTTCAGTTGCTAGCAAGATCATCCCAATAATGGGTGTAATATATCTTGGCGGAGCTTTAGTTATTCTCATAGAAAACTATCAAAATATTATTCCTTCATTTAATGCAATATTTGCACAAGTATTTACTGGTTCAGCTGCAGTAGGTGGATTTTTGGGAGCAAGTTTTGCTATGAGTTTAAAATATGGTGTAGCAAGAGGCTTATACTCTAATGAAGCTGGTCAAGGTTCTTCACCTATTGCTCATGCATCATCAAAGAATACATCAATAGATCAGGGGATTGTTTCAATATTAGAACCCTTTATAGATACTATCGTTGTTTGTAGTGTAACTGCTTTAGTGATCTTATCTAGTGGTGTTTGGACAGAAAAATTTGATACTACTTTTTCAAAAACGGATATGGTAATTCTTGAAAGTACTTATAGCGATAAAGAAAACTCTGATGGTACATACATATATCCAGACCAAATGATTCAACTAACAAACTATGTTCAGTCACTGGATTCTGATGTAAATGAATTTTCAGGTACTCTAGAGATCAAAGAAGGTAGATTGACAGGCTCAGAAATTACAGTTTTACACTCTAGATCAATAGCTGAAGACATAATTATTAAAGATACTAATGGTCTGTATACAGGAGAATTAAATGTATCAAAAGGTAAAATCGCTGAAGCAGTTATAGTTGAGGGTAGATCTTTGGTGAGTTCAGCTGAACTTACTGCAAAGGCTTTTTCTCAAGGCACCTTTGGTGAATATGGTGGAAAATTGGTAGCAATTTCTTTACTTTTGTTTGCTTTTTCTACTGCTATAACCTGGTGTTATTATGGAGATAGGTCAACAGCATATATTTTTGGTGAAAAAGCAGTTTTTTGGTATAGAAATTTTTATGTTTTATGTTTTATATTAGCCGCTGTCATAGATACAACAATTGTATGGAATATTGCATATGTAAGTGTGGCATTGGTTTCGATTCCTAATTTAATAGCTTTATTCTTTTTAAGGAAAGAGGTGAAGGAACTTTCTGACGAATACACAGTATAAATTTAATGAATTTCAAATATCTTTTTTTGATATTTTTTATAAGTTCTTGTGGAGGAGGAGGTTCATCAGCGGTATTAGTGCCTGATATAGAACCTCCAACAAGTTCCTATCAAGCAACACAATGTCAAAACTATGATGGCTCAACAGACAAAATTATTTGGATTGATGATTTTTTAGAGTTTTCGTATTTAGATAATTGGTCACCAATGATTGGTAATGGGGCTGAATACGGCATTCCTGGTTGGGGTAATAATGAAAGGCAGTTTTATACTGATGATATAAATAATTCAAGTATTGCTAATGGATGTTTAAGAATTACACCCTTAAACGAATCAAATGAGGGGTTTAACTACACATCTGCAAAACTTATAACTGAGAATAAAGTAGATTTCACTCACCCTGGAAAAATAACAGTTA
>MDTB01004466.1_pt1 | contig 12061 bp, 4 predicted proteins | sample 811161 | NCBI WGS metagenome assembly MDTB01 (sample SAMN05326650, study PRJNA326480) | marine metagenome | isolation source: seawater | place: Mediterranean Sea | collected 2009 | reverse complement strand
TCTACAACAACTAATTTACCAGAGTATGCAAAGCCGTTTTACGAAAATCTTTTAGGCAGAGCAACATACGAAAGTGAAAGAGGTTATGAAGCATATCCCGGACAGCGCATAGCTGACTTTAATCCATACGAAACTATGGGTATGACAGGCATGGCTGACTTAGCTATGGCGGGTGATCCTGAGCAGTTTAATCAAGCATCTTACATTGCATCTCAAGTTGGATTTCAAGACCCTAACCAAGCAGGTGATATTGTTAGTCAGTATAATCCTGCTACTCAGTATTCAGGCTATTTCGCAGGAGATATAGGCGCAGATTACAATGCAGGTGATATTAACAATCAGTATGTAGCTGATCAAAGACAAGTTGGATATACACCTCAAGATTTTAATGCAGGTTATGACCCTAGAGAATTAGATCAAGGGTATCAGGCAAGAGATATTGTTAGTCAATATGACCCTAATTTAATTGGCACTGGCCCTGTTTTTGAGGCAGGAACTGTTGCTGATCCAGAAACAATGCAAAGGTACATGAATCCTTATCAGCAACTTGTTACAGATATCGAAAAGCGAGAAGTGCAAAGAGCCGCTGATATACAAGAAAACAAGATAGGAGCGCAAGCCGCTCAGTCTGGTGGCTTGGGTGGCTACAGGGAAGCTATTTTGCTTGCAGAGCAAGATAGAAATCTTCAGCAACAGCTAGGTGACATTCAGTCCAGAGGAGATCAAGCAAACTTTGCTCAAGCTCAAAAAGCTTTTGAAGCTGATCGTGCCGCTAGGTTACAGGCTTCTAGGATGGGATTACAGCAAGGTACAGCCGCTGATGCCGCAAGGCAAAGAGGTGAAGCTTTCAGGCAAGGTGCTTTTGGTCAATCAGAAAAGGGACAACAAACTCAGCAGTCTCTTGAAGCTCAAGCTTATCAGATAGGTGAACAAGCAAGGCAACAAGCGGCAAGAATGGGTTTAAGCGCCCAACAACAAGAGGATGCGTCTCGTCAAGCATTAGAAAGATTCTCTCAATCTCAGTTTGCTCAAAACGAAGCTCTTAGAGCTTCTCAACAACAACAAGACTTGGCTGTTTATCAAGCAGGACAGGCCGCACAACAAGAAGCATCAAGACAAGGACTATCTGCTCAAGAGATTCAAGAAAGAGTTAATCAGGCTCAAAATGCGGCTAGAATGCAAGCTAGAGACACTAACAATCAAAACATGCTTAACAGAGCAAATCTTGGACTGCAAGGCCTTGCCTCTAACAGAGACAACAGAGAGCAAATGCTAAGAGCGGCAGGAATGTTAGGTGGATTTGGTGGTCAAAGTCAGCAGATGGCATTTGATCGTTTGCGTAACTTACAGGCGGCAGGACAAAATCTTAGAGGCATGGATCAGCGAAGTCTGGACATGGGCTATCAAGATTTCTTAGGTCAGCAAGCATTTGGCAGAGAACAACTTGGTCTTCTTAGTAACTTGTTACAAGGAATACCAATTACCCCCGGCTCTACAACTTCTAGTTACGGAAGTTCACCAAGTAATTATCAGCAAATGCTTGGAGCAGGGATAGGTGGTGTAGGTCTGTATAACGCCCTAGGCGGTTAATTAAATTTAAGAGGCTAGTGATAAGCTAATGAACATAATTGAGCAAGAAGACATTATTAAAGGGCTTCCAGATCAAGCTTTACAGCAAGAAGCAAAGCAACCTAGTGGGCAAGTCCCTCAGTTTCTTGTCGTATCTGAGATTCAGCGCAGAACAGATATGCGTAAAAGATATCAAGCATCTCAGCAACAGCCTCAAGGAACAACAGCAGATCAGATAATGCAAGAAGGCATAAGCACTATGATGCCTCCTCAACAAAGAGGGGCAAACATGAGGTTTGGAAGAAAGGTTCCAAGCCTTAGAAACCCTGTGCGTATGCAGGCAGGTGGTAGAGTTCAAATGGGACAGGATGGTTTTTTTGAGCAAAGAATAAGAGATGCTATTGCTCAAGGTGTTGATCCTAGCCAATTAATTAATGCCATTGGATCTCGATTTGGCCCAGATGCTGTACAGCAAGCCATGTCAATTATATCTCCTCAAGTTAGTGCTGATGTTGTTTCTGATAACTTTTCTAATTCTATGACTGAAGATGCGGCTAGGTCTGACAATATTCTAGCCACTGTAAATGATGCCACGCCAGAAGAAGCTCAAGCAGTAAACAATCCTGTTAGTGTTAACTTGCCAGAGAAAGTTAATTATGAGCCTAGTGATGCTTTAGTTTTAGCAAGAGAGCAGGCAAAAAAAGATCGTTATAGGGCTGATTTATATTCTTATTTCGATAAAGATTACAAAATGCCAATGATGTCGCAAATTTTGAACATGGATCAATCTATGGTTCCAGATAAGACTAAAAAAAATTCAAGGTTGCCTAAAAAATCAGCCTTATCGTCTATATCAGACGTATTTGCTGATATAGGTTCTAATGTAAGTAGCGATATGAAAAAAATGGGGAATGTTTTTGGAGGATCAGGAACAACCTCTAGAGGAAATGTTTTAACAAGCTCACCAGATGTTTTAGATGCAAGTCCAACTCTATCGCTTGATGAGCTAATAGCTAAAAACGAAACTGACAAGTTTTCAAAAAAGTTTCCTAGCGCGGAAGAAGGAGCTTTAATTAGTCAAGAGATAGGCGAAGGATTGTCTAATGCAGGCAAATATGCAACTTCAGGAGGAAATTTTATTAATGATTTTGTAACTTCTGGAGACTTTAGCTCTCCTTACGAGGCAGGCCGCACCATATCTTCTTCCGTAACACAGCCGCTCTCTTTTTTATCAAATAAACTAGAAGAAGGTGCTGAAGGAGCTTATAACCTAACAGCAGATGCACTAGAGCCGATTGAAGATTTTGGCAGAGGAATTTTTGGCGCTGATAAGCGTAAAGGGAAAGGATTTAGATATAACAATCCAACAGTATCTAGCCCTGCATCTAGAGATGTTCCCCCTCTTCTCAAAAGACCTTCAGAGACATATCTTCCTCAACTTGCCAATCCAGATTTGTTTAGCACGTTAAGAAAACAGGAAGATGCCTCTAAAGTTATTGATTCTGAAATCATAAATTCAGTAGCTACTGAGCCTAAAGTTACTGGCGGAGCAAACAATGCAGTTACTGATGGCGCTGTTGACGAAAACGATACTAGCAAAACTGAAAAAGTTGCAGGAAACTCTGCAAATCTTATGGATAGAATACTTGGTCTTAACTTAGATGGAGCGCAAAAAGAAGCTTATGCTATGGCTATGATACAGCTAGGAGCAGGCATTGCTAAAGGAGATTTGGCAGAAGGATTATCTAATGCAGGCGTGGCGGCTAGTGGAGTAATGAGTAAGGCTAGAGATAGAGCAGATAAGCAATTAGATAGACAAATACAAAGCAAATACTATGATGACAAGTTAGCAGACTCTCAAGAAATGAGAAGGTTTAGAATTAATCAAGCTGTAGAAAATGCTCTTAACGATTGGAAAGAATCAAACTTTGGAGCCACTAAAGAGCAAATAGATAGCAAAAGAAAAGAACTTATGTCTCAGTTTAGCAATAACCTAGGAGATACCATTACAACTGGTGATAACTTAGGCGGTGGTAATCAGAGGGGCGAAGTGGTTAATTTTGATAAAGACGGAAATCGCATTTAATAGAGAGTTTTTATGATAAATGCTCAATTGCATGACGGAACAATATTACAGTTTCCAGACGATACGTCTGACGAAGTTGTCAATAGAACTGTCAAGAATTACTTGCGAACTCAAGCTGACCCTTATGCTGATGAGAGAACTGTTGGCGGATCTGTTTCTGAATTCGGAAAAGGCATTGCTCGCGGATTTACTAGTTCATTCTTAAGTGCAGGAGAAGGTTTAGCAGAGCTTGCTGATGCGGCAACAAATTACGTTGGTCTTGACGAGTTAATAGATAGCGGTGAAGATAACGAGCTTGTGCGACTTGCAAGACAAGGAAAGGAGTCTCTTAATTCTAGCGGCTTAGGCGTTGATGCAAGATATCAAGATCAATGGTTTACAAAGTTTGGAGAAGGGCTTGGTTCTATGGCCTCTTTCTTTACTCCCGCAGGTGTTGTCAAAGGTATAGGCCTTGCAGGGAAATTGGCAACTGGTACTCAGTTAGCGGGAGGTTTAACGCTTGCAGGAGGTGTAGGAGCAGGAGAACAAGCTCAGAGAATACAGGCGGCTAGAGATCAAGGAATTGACGTTTCTCAAGAAGATGAAGACCTATCTGTTCTATTAGGTACAGGCGTAGGATTTACAGAATTAGCTCCAGTAGCTAATATTTTAAGAAAGATAACTAGAAGCGCACCCAAAGAGTTTGTTGACAGTATTAAAAATAGACTTATATCTGCATCAAAGTCAGGTGGATTTGAAGGACTACAAGAGGTAAGCGCAAATATTGCTCAAAATGCCATTGAGCGTGGCGTATACAATGAAAACCTACCTATTGACAAATCTTTAACTAATCTTCTTACATCTGATGAGTTTACTGTTGGTGCGGCAAGTGGTTTTGTAATTGATCTTACTCTTAACAGCTTAGGTAATAGAAGAAACAGATTTGCCACTGAATCTGAAAAAGAAGCAGAGCTTGAAAAAAGAATTAAAAAAGAAGAAAGAATAGCTTTAGGTGAAGAGGCTGTATCTAATCTTCAAGCATCAGAAGCTCAAAGTTTATCTCAAGCAGAGCAAGGGCTTAACTTTGATCAATCTCAATCAACTGTTAATCCAAGTGAAATTGATCCTCCAAACCCTCAACAAATAACCAGAAAAACAAGAAGAAGAAATAGATACCTTGAGGTTATAGACTCAACCAACCCTGATCAAGCAGAGCAGTTTCAGGCAGAAGAGAGAGTCCGAAGAAGAAAAGTAAAGGGTCAGGTAATAGAAACAGCTTATATTGTCGATGTTAATCCTGACGGAACAACGCAAGAAAAAATTATTTCTATTGATGGAGTATTACAGCCTAATATTCAAGTTCAAGAAATAGCACCACCATCTCAAAATTTACAAGCTGTTAGTCAACCAAATCCTCCAATTGATCACGCAAATCATATATATGCTGTTATGGGAAGATCATTTCCTACAGCAGGTTCTTTTCAAGTAGACATGCCTGCCGATGGTTCTACTGAGTCTGTAACTCCAAATCAAGTTGTTCACATTAGTCCAGACGGGAAAAAGACTCCATTTGGAAGAAATGTGCAGTCATTTGAAGAAGCCTCTGTAATAGCAGGAAGGCTTAATGAAAAGATTATTGATTCTCAGGTTAATAACTCAGTCACTCAAGTTATTAACAACTCAACAGAAAGTTATTCTCCCGAAGTTAAGAATACGCTTGTTACCTATGGCGATACTATTCTTCATCCAGATGAAGGAACATTTACTTCCAGTCAAATTGACCTTGCGGCAGGAACCACTATTGCAGAAGGTTTTCAAGAGAACAAATCCGCTAAAGATTTAATTGCAGATGGCACTCCAAGAAAACAACTAACTGCATCTCAAAAAATAAACGCTAGTCGCATTGCAAAAGGTTTGCCTGAAACTAACACGTTCACTGCGGCAGAGGCTAAGTCTGTTCTTAGAGATAATTTTGGTAAATTAATTCGACCTCCAGAAAGCCTTGAAACAGCAATATATAAAACTAAAAAAGTTAAAAACAAAAAAACAAAAAAAGAAGAGTTTGTTTTAGTTTCAGAGAATGGAGATATCATAAAAGATAGACCTCCAACAAAACAAGAAGCGGATAAACAATTAAGCGTAACTGGAGGAAGAAGAAGAAAAATAAAGTTTGATACTAGGTATCAAGCTCAACAGTATGCAAAACAATTAAACTCAAACAAAGACTTAGCATTAGCTAGTGATCCAATTCTTGATCAAGGCGATAAAGATGCCAAGCTCAGTGTTGTAAAAGATGCTTTAGAAAAAAATAATATTACAAATGACATCAACTCTATTGAAGTAAGAACTTTAGCTGAAACATTTACTGGGGTAAATGCTAAAGGTAAAAAGAAAATACAAGACATGACTTCTGCCGAGCTTAAGGCTTTAGTCTCTGGTATCAGATCACTACCTAGATTTGACTCTCCTACCAAACTTCCTCTGTTCAAGCATAACAGATACACGCCTAGTCAATTTGGCGCGGCATTAGAGTTTGTTAAGCAGAATGATAATGACACTACCAACACTATGGGAATAGCTCAGGTTATTGGGCTTGACCCTATGAATGAGCCTAGTGCATTAAGTGTTGCTCAAGACCTTGCCGCTGACATAGAAGCTCATATTGCCCCTTTAAGATTAGTTCCAAAACCAAAACAACAAGAGCAAGAAGAAATTTTGTTGTTAGATTCTCCCGCTCCTACTGTTGATATTAACAAGTTAACAGCAATAATTAAGTCCCGGCTGAGTTCTTTTGGCCTGAAAGATGTTGGTGTTAATTTAGATTATGCTTTAAGAACTGTTTCTAGAAATGCAGAAGGTCAACTTGTTTTTGGTGTTCGCCAAGGTCAGAGGAAAGATGATTCTGGGGAATTGATGTTTGACTCTAGCGGTAATCCTTTGATGGGAGCAAAAAGAGAGGGTGTTGATGAAAGAACAGAAGCCTTTTACTCTCCCGATGTAAACGGAATATTTCTTGCAGTTGATACTGTTTCTGGAATTAAAGATATGACTCCAGAGCAACAAGAAGCAGAGTTTGTTAGATTGTTAGATCATGAAATGATTCATGGCATGAGACAACTTGATTTGTGGACTGAAAAAGAATGGCAGTTGCTATCTAGTCTTGCTAACAAAAGAAAAAGCGTAAAAGGCGGTACTTTCTTAGAAAATGCTCAAAGAAATTACAATGATCAATCTAAGGTTGTTCAGATGGAAGAAGCTGTTGCCGAAATGACAAGAGAGGCAAGAGCAAATCAAAGACTTTTAACTGGCAAACCAAGAGCGTTGACAAACAGAATAAAAGAATTTTTTACTAAAACAAAAAATGCAATTAACGGTTTTGGGTTTAACTCTTTTGACAATATTATAAAAGGCATAGAGTCTGGAGCAATAGGATCAAGAGAGAGAGGACAAGTAAGAACTCTTTTGGAAACAGAAAGAGAGTTAGGCACTCCGATATTTGGCGCTCCTCAAACAGTTAGGCCTCCTATTATCCAGTCTGACAGACCAGAAGGAGAAGGCCAGTCATTAGGTGATTTTGAAGGAGTTGAAACAATTGAAGATAATATTATGTCTTCAAGAGTTGATGCCCCAGTATCAGATTCTAATAATCTTGCAGAATTTATAAAAAATAATCCAGAAGGGTTTACAGTTGATCCAAATACTTTTGAGACTCCATCTGGTGTAGCCGTAGCACCAATTAAAAATTTAGAAATAAAAGTTTTACCTGAAGAAATTACCGAAGATGTCATTGATCAGGCTGTTGATAATTTTAAATTAATGGCTGATGCACTTGATCGAAAGGTTTATCTTGGCGGTTGGTTTAATAGCGAGGATGGTTATTATTATCTTGATGGTTCAATAACAGTAGACAGTGAACAAGAAGCATTGTATATTGCTGAAGCAGGAGATCAGTTAGGTATATTTAACTTAAACACATTTGAGGAAACATTAACTAATGATGGAATCAGAAATCTCAAAGAAACCGGAGCTTATGACAATCAAGCCGCAAGCATCGCGCGAAGAAATAAAGAGAAACTTGATCGCGTATTTGGAGCGACAAGGAATGAAGGTCAAGCCAAGCAAGAAATAGTAAAAGACAAGTCTCTCTCATCAAGAAGAGAGGCAGATAACTTTTTATCTCAAGGATCTACTCCTAGAGATTCTATACCTCAAATACCAGAAGGTGCAGTAGAGGAAGCTGTAAAAGAAAACATAGTCAAAGCTAAGTCTATGCCTTCAAATCAAGTCCCAGAGTTTAGTGTTCTAGCAGAGCCTAGATCTCAATATGTTGCCAAAAATCCAGACAAAGGCGCTACCTTAACAATTGAAGATAACACTATGTACTCAAGAGCTAATCAGCCTGAGTTTAGTAATAAAGCGCAAAAAGAAATTGATAAGCTAGTCACTAAGTCTCCAAATGAACCATCTGGTCAAGCTTATCTTGATGTTACCTCAACAGGCCCAATTGGTGAAGCTCTTATCAGATTTAAAGCAAAAGCAATTAACAAATGGGCTAGGCTTGAACAAGTATACACCGATCCTAATTTAGGATTTAGAGATCTTCTCGCTGATTCAGGAGCTTTACAGGCCTCATTATTTGCTGACAAGTCAAGAGGTATAACTGCTGAGGCAATTAAAAACGGTGTTGTTGTCTACAAGAATGGCCTTACTAAAGTTGAAAAATTTATACATAATGGAAAAGAGTACAAAGGACTTATTGATGTTATGGCTCCTTTGTATGCAGGTGGCAATCAGTATCGTGCAAACTTAGAAAGTTTAGCTCAAGCTTATGCAGTTGCAAAACGATCAGAAAGATTAAGGTTGGAAGGCAAAGCTGTGCCTGCGGATATGGCAAGTCTTGAAAACCTGCAAGAAGATGTTGATAAATACATTGATCAAGATGGAAACAAAATTATTGAGCAATGGTTTAATGCTTGGCAGGCATACAATGCTAAAACAGTTCAGTTCTTACAAGCTACAGGTGTTCTTGATTCGGAAACAGCGCAGTTGTGGATGGATCAATCTGACTATATTCCTTTTTATAGACAAGCTGAAAACCCAGACCTTAAAGATAACATGCCAAAAATATTTTCAGGCATGACAAGTGCGGCTACATTTAAGGAGTTAAAAGGAACAGAAACTGCTGTTACTGTGCCTTTGCTTGAAGCTATTACTAGAAACTTAGATGCCGCTGTTAGCATGGGAATGAAGAATGTTGCTCAACAAAGAATCGTTAGAGATATGGTTTCTTTGGGGTTAGCAAGAGAAACTAAAGACGGTAGCGGATCAAACGTAGTTAGATTCAGAGTAAACGGCAAGAAAAGAAACTTTATTATTGACGATCCATTAATGTTTGAATCTATGCAGGCTATTGGAAGCAGTGGAACTGAACAGATGATAACAGCAGTTGTAGGTGCGCCCTCTAAGTTATTAAGAGAAATGATAACCCGTGATCCCGGGTTTATGATGGTTAACATGTTAAGAGATACATTGTCAACCTATGTTACCTCTGGCGCTAATTTTGTTCCTGTAATTGATACTGTAAAAAATTCTTTAAGCGGTGTTGATGCTCTTTCATCTTACGGTGTTGTTGGGGGATATGACTTTAAAAATGATCCAGAAGATTTATTTAAATTTTTCCAAAAAGAAATTGACATAAGAAGCGGAAAAAATACCAATGTTATTTTTAAACCATTTACAACACTATGGGATACTTTGGGTAAAGCAACAACCGCATCAGATGCGGCAACAAGAAAGGCTGTATTTGATGATGTTTTGGCAAGGACTGGTAATGAAGCTGAAGCCGCATTTCAAGCACTTGAAGTAATAAACTTTTCAAGAAGAGGTAATTCTCCGCTTGCTAGAATGATTACTGCGGCTATTCCTTTCTTAAATGCAAGATTTCAAGGCTTAGATGTATTCTATAGGTCAGCTAGAGGTAGGTACGGAGCCAACAAAGAAATGTCTAAGCGTAAGCAACAAATGATTGTTGCTCAAAGAGCGGCATATCTTATAGGAATAACTGGCTTATACTGGATGCTTGTAAGCGATGATGAGCAGTACAAAGAAGCTGATGAGTTTACTAGAGATAACAACTGGCTTATTCCAACCCCTTGGGATGTCCCTGCTAAAATACCTATTCCTTTTGAAGTAGGATTAATGTTTAAAACTCTTCCAGAGAGGGCGCTTGCACTAGGTTTTGATAAAACCACCCCCAGAGAAGCGGCTGAATCTGCTTTAAGAGCAACTACTAGCACGTTAGAAATAAATCCTTTTGGAGCGCAAATTATTGCTCCACTTTTTGAAGCAGGATTTAATTATAATTTTTACACTGGGAATCCCATTGTATCTCCTTATGTCACAAAAGGTATGGAGTCTGCTTTTCAGGATAGAGAAAGTACTAATGAACTAGCTAAATTAGTTGGCCAAACATTTAATATTAGTCCTCTTAAGGTAGAGCATGTTATGAGAGGATACACAGGAACAATAGGCACTTATGGAATGGATGCTGTTGATTCAATAATTAGAAGCCCTGCATTTAGCGGAGACTCTTCACTTGAGATGCCATCAAGAACTGTATTTGAATATCCAATTATAAAAAGATTTTTTGCTAATTCAAAAAACTCAGGCGCTAAAGAAGATTTTTATGAGCTTCATTCTGAAATAAAAAAGATTGTTGGAACTTTAAACAACCTTAAAAAAGAAGGAAGGGTTGAGGAGTATCAGAACTATCTTGTTGGAAGAGAGCATCTACTTGGGCTGAGAAACAATGTTAATTATGTTGCAGATAGGTTAAGTAAAATTAGAAAGCAAAGAGATTCAGTTATGAGATCAGATTTATCTCCAGATGAAAAAAGAGAAATAATAGATCGTCTGGTTGAGGCTGAAAAAGATTTCTTGAAAATAACATCTGTCTTAAAACGTAAGGCTGAGTTACCTGTTGTAAATACTCTTTATAGATAACAAGTTAAATAAAAGAATTTACAGCCGGTAGAATTTGTGGTGGTTGAGAAAATTGACCGCATGAATAGTTACTTTAGGTGACGGTACTTCATAATCTCTTTTTTAAATCTTCACCAAGGGGAGAAGGGAACTGCTCGATGCCACCACTCACCGACCATTACATCACCTAAATTTACTCTACCTCACTTATTTAAATTTGTAAACCATGAGACGAGACCGCAGGAGTAAAGTCAGAAAACCAACGCATGTCGTATACATAGCTGACTTTTGCATTACCCTTCTTGTCGTCAACGCGGCTTTTATACTCATGCCTTTTTGCTATGCCTTTTTCAGCAAGACTCGCAAGACGCTTAACATCAACCCACTTAACCACTTGAATCGTTTCAAACTGAATATCCAGTATTAGCAGAATATTTGGATAGAGCTTCATGTATCGGGTTAGGTCTTTCTCGTTGATTGAGATTGCGTAGGGGTGTGGTATGCCAAACATTCGTTCAGAATAAACCCATTCCGTTGTAATGGTTTTTAAATCTCCACCCACATTAAGCCTGAAATCGTGTGAATACTTATCCGTTTCTTTTTTTGGGTTAATCTTTAAGGCAGTACCTCTAAACTTTCGATTTGCAACAAAGTCTATCTCCTGAGTTTCCCCAAGCCTGCACCACGCTTCCTTGTTCTCATTCTGAATACTCATTTGTTTCATTTACAATCATCCTAGTTCCAAGCCTGTAATTGCCATTGACAGCTAAGGTCTTTATCAAAAACTAATAAAAACCTATGCTTTTGACTCCTATCTCTCCACTCACCTTCAAGGTCTTTTATCTTACCTCTACTGTGTTTAATCATTTGAGTCCCAGAAAACAAATCATCTTGCTGTGACTCTATATAAAAGTCTTTCTTCTTTTCAGAAAGCCCATAGTATTTAAAGTTAGATGCTGAGTAGATGACTCCTTTATGATGATCGTTGTCAGCGTAACTCAAGATTGCTCGCACATACTCCTCTGCTCTTAACATCTTAATAGCTCTTGCCATAAACCATGTCGCCAAGTTGTGTTCTGACTTTTGATGATCTGGGTCTAGAACAAAACGACTAAGCTCCCATAAACCGTCTTGATCATCTCTACTGATGCCAAAGCAAGATTGGCTTAACTCTGGTACAGGAAAGCCTGTAAATATGCATCCTCCAACAATTTTATTGTTATGCACTAACCCAACATTAAAACCACTTTTAAACCCTGCTGATACTTTGGATAAGTAATGATGCTTTCTCATCAGTTCTTCTAAAAGATTCTTTGTAACAATTAATGATGAGTATTCACTCTTCATCCTTGGTTATCCCCATTTTGTCAAGAAGAAATATTCTTAAGCAATCTAGTGCAATTACTATCATCAAAAAATCAAGAAACAAAATGAAGTTACTCATTG
>MDTB01167451.1_pt1 | contig 12062 bp, 13 predicted proteins | sample 811161 | NCBI WGS metagenome assembly MDTB01 (sample SAMN05326650, study PRJNA326480) | marine metagenome | isolation source: seawater | place: Mediterranean Sea | collected 2009 | reverse complement strand
TAATGTTGTATATTTATTAAAACAATAATTTCAATGAATAAATTAATATTTCGTAAATTTAGCCTAGATATATTGAATTTTTTTTTATTATCCTCATTATGTATTACTTTTATAATTTGGATCATTCAAGCTGTAAACTTTTTAGATTTGGTCTCGGATGATGGTCACAGTTTAAGTATTTACTTTTATTATGTGTCTCTAAATTTTCCAAAAATATTCAGTAAAACGATTATTTTTGTATTTTTCATATCAATTTTCTATATCATAAATAAGTACGACAATTCTAATGAACTTATAGTTTTTTGGACAAATGGTATAAAAAGAATTCATTTAATAAATTTTATAATTAAGTTCTCAGTTTTTTTTTTAATCCTACAATTAATTTTAAATGTATTTATTGTTCCAAAGTCTCAAAACTTAGCCAGAAATTTTATTAAAGAATCTAACATAGATTTCTTACCAAAATTAATATCTGAGAAAAAATTCATTAATGTTGTTAAAAATCTCACAATTTTTGTTGAAGATTATATGAAGGGTGGTGAATTAAAGAAAATTTATATTAATGAAAAAATAGATAGAGAAAAATCAAAAATCATTGTTGCCGATAGGGGTAAAATTATAAAAAAAAGTGACAAATATATTTTAAGACTTTATGATGGTGCCATTACTAATATAAATATTGATAAAACATTCGCTATTAATTTTTCAGAGACAGATTATGATTTATCAAATTTTTCAACCAAAACCGTTACAGTAACTAAAATTCAAGAGATAGACACTAGAATCTTGTTCTTGTGTGTGAAAGATTTACTTTTAAATAAAAAAATAGATGAAAATAAGTATATTAAAAATTCAAAAAATAAAATGTGTGATAACAGAACAATAAAATCAATTATTGAAGAATTATATAAAAGAATTATTCTGCCTTTTTACACTTTAATTATATCATTGATCGGTGCTAGTTTAATAATTAACCCAAAATCAAGTTTTTTTTTAAAATCTCACAAATTAAATATATTTTTAACAGGTTGTGCAATAATAATACTTTCTCAAATAAGTTTAAATTATTTTTTTATCTCAAATTTAACAAATTATTTAATAATATTATTTCCATTAATTTTAGTTGCATTTTTTTACATATTTTTAAGTATATTGACTAAATTCAAGTTAAATTTATTATGATTTTTAAAAAATACCATAACTATCTCACAGGATTATTTTTAAGAAATATTCTAATTATTTTAACTGTTTTTATATTTTTAAGTTTTTTTTTAAATATTTTTGAGGAAATAAAGTATTTTGAAAATAAGGAAAATAATATTTATTATCCTATAATTCTTACTATTTTGAATATACCATCAATAGTATTTGAGATCTTGCCATTTATTTTTTTACTTGGTGTTATGTTTTTTTTTATGAATCTTTTTGAAAAAGATGAGATTAATTTACTTAGAAATCATGGAATAAATAATTTTAAGATTACTGTTCTGATTTCGATGGTATCTCTGATAATTGGCATCTTATTGATTGTTGTTTATTATTCTTTTTCCGCAAATTTAAAAAGTTTGTATCTAAGCATGAAATATAAATATTCTAATGATGGTGACCATTTAGCAGTAGTAAATGAGGCTGGTCTATGGATTAAAGAAAAAAATATCAATGACAGGATATTTATTATTAATGCAACAAATTATAAGAAAAATAGATTAGGAAATTTAAATATTACAGAACTAGATGAAAATTATAAGCCAAAAAAAACCATAATTGCATCAAGTGCCAACATATCAGAGAAGAATTGGCTTCTAGAAAATGTTAAGATTTACTCAAGTGATAAAAAAACTCAATTTTTTTTAAATTTCACCTACCTTTCCTCTTTTGATGGTAATATTATTTCGAATTTGTATTCAAATTTAAGTTCATTAAACATTATACAATTAATTGAACTTCAAAAAAATTATGAAACAATTGGTTATTCTGCTACAGAAGTAAAGTTACACTTAAATAAAATTTTTAGTTTACCATTTTACCTAACACTAACCGCAATAATTGGGGCGCTACTTATGTTCAAGTTTAATTTTATAAAATCAAAATTCTTTTTAATTGTTATAGGCGTACTAGTTTCTGTTATTTTTTACTATTTAAACTATTTTTCTATTTTATTTGGAAAAAATGAAACCTTGCCTATTTTCATAGCCGTATGGTTACCGCAAGTCATCATGTTCTTAGTATGCACAATTGGTTTATTGAGGCTTAATGAAAATTAAATTTATTTCATATTTTTTTTTATTGTTCTTTATCTTAAATTTATCAGAAATAAGTGCTGATACAATTTTTTTTGATTCAAAAAATATTCAGATAGAAAATAATGGGAATATTATTTATTCTAAAAATAGTACTGCTAATATACCCAATCAAAAAATTTCTATTAAAGGTGATAGATCCATTTATAATAAGATTAAGTCAGAATTAGTAGTCATAGGGAATGTAAAATTTTTTGATAATCAAAATGATGTTGTCATTGAAAGTGAAAAGGCAATATTTCAGGAAAAAGAAAATGTAATTTTTACAATAGGAAAAACAAATATTAAATTTGAAAATAAGTATGATATGGAGTCTGAGGACGTTTTGTATGATAGAAATTCTCAAATAATTTTAAGCACAGAAAATACTAGAGTGTTTGACGATCAAAATAACATATATAATTTTTTAACTGGATTTATTTTTGACACTATTAAAGAAATTGTGTCTTCAAAAGAAACAAATATTATAGATAATGAAAACAACAGTTATACTTTTGAAAATGTAAAAGTTAATTTATTAACCAAAAATTTGGCTGGTAAAGAAGTAAAAGTTGAATTTAGAGACGATTTTTTTGGAATTGATAATAATGACCCACAATTGAAAGGAAGGTCTAGCACCTCAAGTCCAGAAAAAACAATAATAAATAAAGCAGTCTTTAGCACTTGTAACACAGAAAAAAGAAAATGTAGAGCATGGGAATTGCAAAGTAATGAATTTATCCATAACAAGGTTGAGCAACTTTTCCAATATAAAAACTCATGGCTTAAAGTTTTCAATCAAAAAGTTTTTTTTATGCCATATTTCAGTCACCCTGATCCGTCTGTTAAAAGAAAATCTGGTTTTTTAACACCGGTATATTCTAGTTCTGACACTTTGGGGCGCGCAATAAATGTTCCTTATTTTTATGTTATTTCTGATGCTGAAGACATGACGTTTAACCCCAGAATGTATTCTGATAACAATTATATAATACAATCTGAGTATAGAAGGACATTTAAAAATTCAAATATACATGCGGACTTTAGTTTTAACCAAGATGACAATAAAACAAATACTCATGCAATTTTGAAACTTAATGGAGATTTAGATGCTAATACTTCTTATGCTTTTGAATATCAAAAAACATCAAATGCAAATTATTTGAAGATCCATGATTTCTCAAATATAAATGAGACAAATCCTTTGGTAGGTGAAATTGATCCTAGTTCACAAAGATCATATTTTGAAATTAGTAAACAATTAGATGAAGATACATCCTTAACATCGTCAATCAAAATATATGAAAATGCTACGGTTGCTAATGACAGCGATCGTTATCAATATATTTTTCCTGACTTTTCTTTTGGCAAGTCGGTTGAATTAGATGAAAGTTATCATGGAGCATTTGATTTCTCATCATCAGGGTATCAAAAAATTTATGATACCAATATCTACGCTGCAGCAATAAATAATAATTTTAATTTTAAATCATTTGATTATTTTACAAATAACGGTTTATTATCAAATTATAGTCTGTCTTTAATTAATTCTAATTCCTATTCTGAAAATCCAACATTAAAAGATAATGCCACTCATGATTTATTTGGTATTTTTTCTTTAATAAGCTCATATCCTTTAAAAAAAGAATTTTCTAATTCTACAAACTTTATAACACCTAGAGTTCAATTTAAATTTAGTCCTACAAATACAGGAGATAGTTCAAGTGAAAATATTCGTTTAGGATACGGTAATTTATTTTCAATGAATAGAATTAGGAATACTGCGGTTGAAGAAGGTAGGTCTCTTACAGTAGGCTTAGAATTTGAGAAACAAAATTTTTTAAATGAGAGAATAATTAGTTTCAATCTTGGTAATGTCATTAAAGACAAAAAAAATTCATCAATGCCTACTAAATCTAAACTTGATCAAACTAGATCTGATATTGTTGGGGATTTTTCATATCATTTTAATGAGTATAATAAATTTAGTTATAGCTTTTCATTGGATAGAGACTTGGATTATTCAAATTATGACTCAATTTCCACAGAGTTAGGAAATAACAAAATTGTGACTAATTTTGGTTATGTTACAGAGAACCATGATTTTGGTGATAGTGAATTATTATCAAATGAAACAAGTGTTAACTTTAATAATGAACACTCTCTTAAATTTCAAGCCATTAAAGATTTAAAAACAGATTTTACACAATTTTATGACTTATCTTACAAATATGAAATAGACTGCTTACAAGCCACTTTGCAATATAGAAAAAAATTTTTTAGAGATGGAAATTTAATTCCTGATGAAAGCTTATATTTTTTAATCAAATTTAGACCCTTCACATCAATTGTTGGGTCTGCAAATACAGTTTTTGATAAATAGTGGGATGAAAATAATAATAATTTATATAATTTTAATTTTTTTTAATAATTTAGCTTTTGGGAATGAAATTAAAATTAAAGTTAAGATTGATAATGAAATAATTACAAATTTAGACATTAATCATGAAATAAAATATTTAATTTTTTTAAATCCTAAATTAGAAGAATTGGATAAGAAGAAAATTGATGAGATTGCCAAAAACTCACTTATTACAGAATTATTAAAAAGAAAGAAATTAAAAGAATTGATAGATTTTCAACAAAATACTAAAATTATTGATTTATTAGAGCAATCATTTTTAAGAAAAAAAAAAATTAACAATAAAGATGAATATTTAAAAATTTTAGAAAAACGAGATCTTGATTACAAAAAAATTAGAAATAAGCTACATATAGAAGGTCTTTGGAATCAGTTAATATATAAAAAGTATTTTAATAATGTTAAAATTAACAAAGAAGAGTTGAGATTAAGAATTGTAAACAATTATAAAAATAAGAAAAAAAAATATGAATTTAATCTTTCTGAAATAGTTTTTACAGAAGACTCAGAGGGTAATATCGAAGATTTAATAAATAAAATTAATAAAAATATTGATACAATCGGCTTTGAGAATAGTGCTAATATTTTTAGTATTTCAGAAACAGCAAAAAATGGTGGTCTTATAGGATGGATAAGTGAGTTACAAATTTCTGATAAAATAAATCAAAATATAAAAAATCTTGGAATAGATAGTTTTTCCAAACCTATTAAAATACCTGGCGGGTATATAATATTAAAAATAAATGACAAAAGAATTTTTGAAGAAGATATAAATATAAATGATCAATTAAATAGTGCAATTTCACAAGAAACAAATAGACAGCTTAACAATTTTTCAATTATATTTTATAAAAAGTTAAAGAAGAATATGGATATTAATGAATATTAAGGAGATATTAATCATACTAGGCGAGCCGAATTCAACATTTTCAGAACTATTATTAAAATATTTTAAATCAGATAATTTTAAAAGAAATAAAAAGAAAATAATTTTGGTAGGAAGTAAAAAATTATTTGAAAAGCAATGTAAAGTTTTAAACTATCGAATAAAATTAAATGATATATCAAATATTAAACAATCTAAAAGTAAGTTAATAAATATAATTAACGTAAACTATAAATTTAAAAAACCATTTTCTAAAATTTCAAATATCTCTAATAAATATATTACTCAATGCTTTAATTTAAGCCTTAAAATAATTAGAGAAAATCATAATATTGCTTTAATTAATGGCCCAATTTCTAAAGAACATTTCTTAAAAAAAAAATACCCTGGAGTTACAGAGTATATTGCTGAAAAAACATCATCAAAATCACCCGTCATGCTAATATATAATAGTAATCTTAGTGTAACACCTTTAACCACTCACACTCCTTTAAAAAATGTATCTAAATCCATAAAAAAAGAAAAAATAAAAATAAGTATTTTGAAAATAGATAATTTTTTTAAAACATACCTTAAAAAGAAACCTAATATTGCAGTGCTAGGATTAAATCCTCATTGTGAAACAATTGATAAAGTTAGTGAAGAAAAATCGGAAATCATCCCAGCAATAAAATTTTTAAAAAAAAATAAAATAAATGTATCAGGACCCTTTTCAGCAGATACTTTTTTTTTAAAAAAAAATATAAAGAAATTTGATGTAGTCCTTGGCATGTATCATGACCAGGTTCTTACTCCTATCAAAACATTATATGAATTTAATGCGATTAATATCACAATAGGATTACCTTTTATTAAAATCACACCAGATCATGGCCCAAATTATGAAATGATTGGAAAGAATAAATCTGATCCTTCTTCAATTTTTTATGCTCTAAATTTTTTAAAATCATTTAAATGAATTTATTCTTAAAAAAAAGTTTAGGCCAAAATTTTCTTATTGATAAAAAAATTATAAAATTGATAGTTGAAGAAGGAAATATTAATAATAATGACACCATTCTTGAAGTTGGACCAGGTAATGGGGCTTTATCACAATTTATATTGGAAAAAAAACCAAAGAAATTTATTTTAATAGAAAAAGACAAAAGATTAGTAAATATTTTAAAAGATAAATTTGATAAAAATATAATTATATTAAATGAAGATATGATGAAAGTTGAATATGAAAATTATTTTACTCAAAACTTAATAATATTTGGTAATTTGCCCTATAATATATCAACACAAATATTAGCTAAATGGATTAAAATTAATGATTTAGAAAAATTTTGTAAAAAACTAGTATTAATGTTTCAAAAAGAGGTTGCAGAAAGAATAATTGCCCAATCAAACACAAAACACTATGGAAGATTATCTATACTTTGTAATTGGAAGATGAAAATAGAGAAAATAATAGATGTTGACCCTGGGAGTTTTAATCCCTCTCCTAAAGTTAAGAGTACAGTATTATCATTTATTCCTAAGAAAAAAATTTATGAAATTTATAACCCTAAGAATTTAGAGCATGTTACAAATATTTTTTTTAGTCAGAAAAGGAAAATGATTAAAAAACCTTTGAAAATTTTATTTAAAAACTTTGAGAAAATATCAAATGAATTATCTCTTGACTTAAAATTAAGACCTCAAAATTTAGATCATTTAACTTATTACCAGATTTGCAAACTCTACGAAAACTCAATCAATTAGGTAATCAATATGTTTTTTTATTTTTTTTTTGTTGTAAATTGAATCTAATTCTTTTTTATCAGTATTAATAAAATTAATTATTAAATTATAACACTTTTCAATTTTATCATTTATCACAGCAAAATCATAATCCTTCCAATGTAAAACATCCTCTTTAAACTGTTTCATTCTTTCATTTGCAATTTTTTTGTCTTTCTTATCTCTCTTAAGTAATCTTTTAAATAATTCTTTTTTTGAAGGTGGTAGAATAAATATTGTGATGATTTTATATTTCAATTTTTTTGTTTTTATTTGTTTAGTCCCTTGCCAATCAATATCAAATATAACGTTTTCACCTTTATTTAATTTATCGAATACATTTTTTTTCAAAGATCCGTAATAATTTTTAAATACTTTTGCGTGTTCTAAAAATTTATTTTTATTAATTAATTTTTTAAATTCTTTATTATTAACAAAGAAATAATCTTTACCATTTCTTTCATTAATTCGTGGTTCTCTTGTAGTGTGAGAAATAGATATTTTATAATTTTTTCTTGATGAAATTTTTTTTACTAAAGTGGTTTTACCAGCGCCTGAAGGAGAAGATAATATTACAATTATCCCAACTTTTTTTTCGGCCATTTAAGTAAAAAATTAGTTTGCTTTATTCTCAATAAATTTAACCGCGTCACCTACTGTTAAAATTTTTTCTGCATCACTATCAGATATCTCAGATCCAAATTCCTCCTCAAAAGCCATAACTAATTCTACTGTATCTAAGCTATCTGCACCTAAATCATCTATGAAGCTTGAATCTTCGTTTACTTTGGCCTCATCTATACCTAAATGATCTGCAACTATTTTTTTTACTTTACTTGAAATATCTTCTGACATTTTTTCCTTTATTTATTTTGTTAATAAATATTTTATTTATTTTGTCAACTAAAATACATTCCGCCATTAACATGTATTGTTTCACCTGTAATATAGTCAGATAGATTGGAACTTAAAAAAGCAATTGTATTAGCCACATCCTCAGGATTACCAAATTTATTAAGTGAAATCCTAGATTTTAATAACTCTGTATACTCATCACTAATTTTATCAGTCATATCTGACATTATAAAACCTGGTGATACGCAATTTACAGTAATATTTTTTTTTCCATACTCTAACGCAAGACTTTTTGACATGGCTATTATACCTGCTTTTGATGCTGCATAATTTGCTTGTCCTATATTACCAGAGTGACCAACTACAGATGTAACATTTATTATTTTACCTTTTTTACTTTTTAACATTTTTTTAATTGTATTTTTAGTTATGAGGAATGTTGAAGTAAGGTTAATATCAACCACTCTTTTCCACTCATCTTCTTTCATTCTAACAGATAAATTGTCTTTAGTTATTCCAGCATTATTTACTAATACATCAATTTTATTTGATAGAATTTTATGACAATTTTCTACAAATTCTTCTATTCTAGAGTGGTCAGATATATCAAATTTTAGAATATTAACATTTTTATATTTATCTTGAATTTTTTTAAGTTTTTCTTCATTTGTACCTGTTGCTATAACTTTTGAACCACCTGATACAAATTTATCTAAAAGTGAATTTCCTATTATTCCAGTAGCACCTGTAAGAATTACATTTAAGTTTTTTAAATCTATCATAAGTTTTCTAGATCACTTATACTATTTACTTGAATTAGCTTCACATTTCTATCAATTCTTTTTACAAGACCAGATAATACTTTTCCAGGTCCAATCTCTATAAATTTTTGAGACCCTGAACTAATCATATTTGTAATACTTTCTCTCCAACGTACTGGTTGCTCAATTTGATCTATTAACAAATTTTTTATTATATCTGGATCTTTTGATGGCTCTGCTGTTACATTAGAAACTATTTTATTATTTGGTACTGAGAATTTTATATTTATTATTTCTTGTTCCATAATGTATGTAGCAGGTTTCATCAAAATACAGTGAAAAGGTGCTGAAACAGGTAATTTAATATTCTTTATGTTTAGATCTTTTAATTCACTTACTAATTTATCTAGTTCGTTAAGTTTTCCACTTATTACGACTTGCTCATTAGAATTGTCATTCGCTACAAAACAAGTGAAATTATTTTTATGTTTTTCAATTATATCCTCAATTTTTTTTATATTTTCACCTAATATAGCAACCATCCCACCTTCATTTTTGGGAACAGCATTCTGCATCGCTTTTCCTCTGATTTTTAAAAGTTTTAATGTTTCAACAAAACTTATAACTCCTGAACAAGCTAGAGCTGAGTATTCTCCTAACGAATGTCCTGCAAAAAAATCTGCTTTACTTATTTCAAATGATGTTTCCTCTCTAATAACTTGAAATATTGCATAACTGACTAGGAAAATTGCTGGCTGGGTATTTTCTGTTTGATTAAGCATTTCTTTTGGTCCATTGAAAATTATTTTACTGATAGATAAATTTAATTCATCATCTGCTTGCTCAAAAAGATCTTTAACGTAATCAAAATTTTCATAAAGTTCCTTGGCCATTCCTACCGATTGAGAGCCTTGTCCTGGAAATAAAACAGAAAACATAGAAAATATGAATAAAAATCTTATTTTTTGTATTGTAATTAAAAATTTATAATAGTATATCCTCTGATTTTTGAAAGAAATATTATGAACTTATATGAGCATACAATTATAGCTAGGCAGGATGTGAGTCCGACTCAATTAAAACAATTAGAGGATAAATACTCAAAGATAGTTGAAAAACATGATGGAGATATTGTCAAATTAGAAAATTGGGGATTAATGAATTTATCTTATCTAATAAAAAAAAATAAAAAGGGAAACTATATTCATTTTAAGTTAAAAGCTGATGGAAAAATAATATCAGAATTAGAAAAAAATGAAAAAATAGATAAAAATCTGTTAAGATATTTAACAGTTAAAGTAAAAAAATTTGACCTTGAAACTGATTATTTTAAAAAATATGAGGAAAAAGGAATAATTGGTAAGTAGTTTATATTATGAAAAAAAGAAACAATAAAAAGAAAACAAAACAAAGTAATTTTGCCAAACTAAGTATTTTTCAAAACCAAAAATATAAGTTTAAAAAGAAATGCCCGCTTTCAGGCAAAGGTGCCCCCATTGTTGACTATAAAAATATAAAGTTATTAAAACGATACATCTCAGAAAATGGAAAGATTTTACCGTCAAGAATTACATCTGTTAGTCAAAAAAAACAAAGGGAATTGTCTTTGTCAATTAAAAGAGCAAGAAATTTAGCTCTACTGTAATATGAAAGTAATCCTTTTAGAAAATGTGAGAAAAATTGGAACTATTGGAGAAATAATAGATGTCAAAAGAGGTTTTGCAAGAAATTTTTTAATTTCAAAAAAGAAAGCTCTGTTTGCGTCAAAAGAAAATATCAAAGAAGTCGAAAAAATTAAAACAGAGTTGGGAAAAAAAGATCAAAACAAAAAACAAGAAGCTAAGCAAATACATGAAATCATCAAAAATAAACATTATGAGATTAAAAAACTTAGTACTGAAAATAAAGAGCTTTATGGATCTGTTAAACCAACTGAAATATCGAAACTTCTAGAAGAAGTTGATAAAGTTAAAATCAATCCATCATTAATACAACCTGCTGAAGAGATAAAATCACTTGGTGAGTTTAACGTATTAATCAATTTACATGCAGAAGTTCAAACAGAGATTGTAATAAGAACAATCGCTCAAGAGGAATTAAAATAATTATACATAATTTTCCCCAGTTATAATAAAGATTTGTATTTTCTATTTGAACATATAAATTTTTATTGTGTCTCAATCTTTAAATATAGTAAAAAATAAGCTTGATGAACTGCCTAACAATATCGAGGCAGAACAATCAGTCATAGGTTCCGTGTTGCTTTCTAATGAAATATTTGATGAAATAAATATCTTAATTTCAAATAAAAATTTCTATGACCCTATGCACCAAAAAATTTTTAGTGCTATAGAAAGTTTAATTTATAAAGGTATGTTGGCTAATCCAATTACTTTAAAAAACTATTTTGAAAATGAGAAAGACGAACTAAATATTCCTGAATATTTAGTTAAAATTACAAAATTTTCAACATCTTCAAGACAAAGTATTGAATACTCTAAACTAATTTATGATCTATATGTAAAGAGAGAGCTCATTAAAATCTCTGACAATATAATTGATACTGCAAAACTAAATGATTTAAACAATGATGGTCAACAAATTATAGAAAATTTTGAAAAATCGTTATTCGATTTAGCTGAAAAAGGTTCATTTAATTCATCTATAGTTAAGTTTGATGAAGCAATGAGACAAACTATAGAGATGGCATCTAATGCATATAAAAATGAGGAAGGGATTGTTGGCGTCCCCTCAGGTTTAAGAGATCTTGACGACAGATTAGGTGGAATGCATAAATCAGATTTAATTATTATTGCTGGTAGACCCTCGATGGGAAAAACTGCTTTAGCAACAAACATTGCATTTCATGCTGCAAAAGATATTCAAGATAAAGGTGAAAAATCTTGTATAGCCTTTTTTTCTTTAGAAATGTCCTCAGAGCAATTATCAACCAGGATACTTGCTGAGCAATCAAGAATTAAATCAAATGATATAAGACGGGGAAAAATATCAGAGGAACAATTCGATAAATTTATAGAAACTTCAAAAAACATTTCTGAACTACCTTTATACATCGATGAAACTCCAGCAATATC
>MDTB01161968.1_pt1 | contig 12063 bp, 10 predicted proteins | sample 811161 | NCBI WGS metagenome assembly MDTB01 (sample SAMN05326650, study PRJNA326480) | marine metagenome | isolation source: seawater | place: Mediterranean Sea | collected 2009 | reverse complement strand
TAGCAAATGGTGTTTATGTTGCTGCTATAAATAGAACTGGTGTAGAAAAACAAGGGTCAAAAAAATTAGAATTTTGGGGCAATAGCGTAGTATTTGATCCTAGTGGAAATATCATTAAAAAAGGAAGTCTGACGGAACAAATTCTTATTTGTAATATAGATTTTAAAAAAATAGAAACTGTAAGAAGACATTGGCCATTTTTTAGGGATAGAAGAATAGATTACTATAAAGGCATATTAAAAAACCCTAAAGATGCTTAAAAATAGGAAAGATCTTAATTATAGGATGCCTGCTGAGTGGGAAAAGCAAAAATCTACTTGGATAGCATGGCCACATAATAAAAAAGATTGGCCTAACAAGTTTAAATTTATACCAATTGTTTTTTGTGAAATAATATCCAGGATCTCACATCAACAAAAGGTGAATATTCTTATAGAAAGAAAATCAATAAAAAAAAAAATATATTTACTTTTAAAAGATTATTCAATTAATATTAATAATATAAAATTTAGGGTTTGTAAGACAAATAGGGTTTGGCTTAGAGACTCTTTTCCAATTTTTGTTAAAAGCAAGAGTAATAAAAAAGTCTTAATAAATTGGGGTTTTAATGGATGGGCAAAGTACAAAAATTTTAATTATGACAATAAAATATGCAACAAAATTAAGAAATTTTTAGGCTTACAAACCGTAACTCCAATTATAAATAATAAAAGAATAATTCTAGAGGGTGGGTCCATAGACGTTAATGGTAAAGGAATTCTTTTAACAACTCGTGAGTGTTTGCTAAGTAATATACAGGCTAGAAATCGTGGCCTAAAAAAACGAGAATATGAATTTATATTTAAAAAATATCTAGGTATTAAAAAGGTGGTGTGGCTTAATAAAGGTATTAAAGGCGATGATACTCATGGTCATATTGATGATTTTGCAAGATTTGTAAGTGAAAAAAAAATTTTTTTAGCGTCTGAAAGTAGTAAAAAAAATATAAATTACAAATCCCTGAAAGAGAATTATCAAATAATAAAAAAATCAATTAAGACAAAAAAGTTTAAAATTATTAAAATTCCAATGCCTAAAGCAAAATATATTAATGGAATAAGAGTTCCTGCAACTTACCTAAACTTTTATATAGCAAATAAAATAGTCTTAGTTCCAATTTTTAACGATAAGAAGGATAAAATAGTAATTAGGATCTTTAAAAAACATTTTAAAAATAGAAAAATTATTCCGATTGATTGTTCTGTACTAATTTGGGGATTTGGAGCTATTCATTGTATGACTCAACAAGAGCCTAGTTAATTAAATCTTTACAGTCCCAACTAATTTTAACTAAAGCTCCTTGATTATTTTTTTCATTTAAAAAATCAAGTTTAGCACCGCGTCTTTCCAAAAGAGTTTTGCCTAAGAATGTTCCAAGACCAGTTCCGGCATTACTATTAATTTGTTTCGACTTAGATTTAATATAAGGTTCTCCTAAAATCTCTATAACATCCTCTGGAAAACCTGGGCCATCATCTTTAATTAATATTTGAATATATTTTTTGTTACTGCTCAAAATAATTTCAATTTTACTTTTTGAAAATTTCACCGCATTACCTATAAAATTTCTTAAACCATAAATTATTTCAGGTGATCTTTGAAAAGAAATTTTATTTTTGTCATTTTCTATATATAATTTTATTCTTTTTGAAGAAGTTTCTTTAAATGAAGAGATTACTTCACTTAGCAAATCTTCTAAATTAGTTTTTGAAAAAAAATCATCATCTTTTATTTGTTTTTTTGAAATTTTTTTCAATATTTCGCCACACCTTTTTGTTTGACTGATCAACAAATCAATATCTTTTGAATGCTCCGTGTTTTCTCCTAATTCTTTTTTGAGTTCTGAAGCAACTACACTTATAGTTGCTAAAGGTGTGCCCAAAGAATGGGCTGCTGCTGCAGCTTGGCCACCAAGCGACTCTAATTCATATTCTTTAGCTATAACTTGTTGTACTTTGTTAATTGCATCGGATCTTCTTTTGCTCTCTCCAGAAAATCTAATTCCAAAATAGCTTAAAAAAACCAAACCAACGATAATTGCTAAAAAATATCCAGTTAAATATAATTTTGAAAATGTAACAGAATGATCATGTATACCTGGTAAAGGATGATGAAAGATCGTTAAAATAAACAAAAAAATAATAGTTAAAATTCCTAGTATAATAGTAGTTCCCATACTTAAAAAAGTTGAAGAGACAATTGTTGGAATTATCATCAATATTGAAAATGGATTCGAAATACCTCCAGTCAAATACAGTAGACCTGCTAGCTGAAATAAATCGTAAATTAAAAATATACTTGCTTTTAAATCTTTTAAAATGATAGATCTAATAGCGAACTGTAAGTATATATTACTAATAAATCCTATAAATAAGATGGAATAGGCTAAAAGTATTGGAAAATCTAACTTAAGATAAAAATATACTAAATTAATGGCAGTGAATTGACCTGCAATGGCTATCCACCTTAAAGTTACTAAAGTTTTTCTATCTAAATTAAGATTTTCTCTCAGTCTAAAGAGAGTAGTTAAATTCATTTTACTTTTAAATATCTAAATTAGTAACTTCTAGAGCGTTACTTGTAATAAAATCTTTCCTAGGAGCAACTTCATCACCCATAAGAACTTCGATCATTTTTTGATCTTCTTTGGACTTTTCTTTTGTTCCTTTGCTATATTGAACCTTTAGCATAGTTCTGTTTTCTGGGTTTAAAGTTGTTTCCCATAACTCCTCTGGATTCATTTCTCCTAAGCCTTTAAATCTTTGTATAGAAAGTTTTTCTCTTTGATCTTGCATAAATTTGTTATATTCAGCAGATCCTTTCTTAATTTTTTTGTCCATTTTACCTGAGGCTTTTAACATATATTCTTCAAGTTCTTTATCATCTTTGATATAAACACTCTTATTAGATTTTGTAACTTTAAATAATGGAGGTTGCGCTAAGTAGATATGGCCATTTTCAATTAATTGATTAAAAGGATAATTGTTAAAAAATGTAAGTAATAGTGTTCGTATATGGGATCCATCAACATCAGCGTCTGTCATAATGACAATTTTATCATATCTTAAATTTTCAATGTTAAAATCTTTTGAGCCAGTTCCCAAAGCATTAATTAAAGTTACTATTTCATTAGATGACATCATCTTTGACAAAGCTTTTGTGGCATGATCATTTCCATTAGATTTTCCATTAACATAAGTATTTAAAATTTTTCCTCTTAAAGGTAACACTGCTTGAAATTCTCTAACTCTTCCTTGTTTTGCTGAACCACCTGCTGAATCTCCTTCTACAATAAATAATTCTGTTCCATCTCTTTTTTGAATTTGACAGTCAGCAAGTTTTCCGGGTAAGCCGGATAGCTCAAAAGTTCCCTTTCTTCTAACACTATCCCTAGCTTTTCTTGCTACATCTCTTGCCATAGCGGCTTGGGTAATTTTTTCTAAAACAGTCTTAGCTATAGATGGGTTCTGGTCAAACCAGGTTGAGACTTTATCATTGATTATACTTTCAACTATTAGTCTTATCTCAGATGAAACCAATTTATCTTTAGTTTGAGATGAAAATTTGGGATCTGGCATCTTTACTGATAAAACCGCAGTTAATCCCTCTTTGATATCTTCACCTGATAAAGTAATTTTATTTCTTTTATTATTGTTTCTATCATTAGAATATTTATTAATTACCCTTGTTAAAGCACTTCTAAAGCCAAGAAGGTGCGTACCCCCATCTTTTTGAGGAATATTATTTGTAAAAGGAAGAACATCTTCAGAATACCCTGCGTTCCACTCAAAAGAGCACTCCACTACTACATTATTTTTTGTTGCGGTAACAAATACTGGTTTTTTAAAAACCTCTTTTTCATTCTTATTGACCAAAATTGGTTTTTTGTTATTTATGTGCTTTACAAATTCTACTATTCCACCATCATATTTATGTATATATTCTTTTTCTTTTTTAGAAGTTTGATCAAGAAGTTTTATACATATTCCTTTATTTAAAAATGCTAATTCTCTGATCCTCTTTTCTATAATTGAGGCACTAAATTTTGTTGAAGAAAAGACTTCTTTTGATGGTAGAAAATTTATTTTTGTTCCCCTTTTTTTTGTTTTACCAATCGGTTTGAGAGATTTTAGAGTATTGCCATTTTTAAAAACTACGCCATACTCTTTTCCGTCTCTGTAAATATTTAACTCTAATTTTTCAGATAAAGCGTTTACTACAGAAACTCCAACCCCATGTAGACCTCCCGACACTTTATATGAGTCGTGATCAAATTTTCCACCAGCATGAAGCTGAGTCATTATAACTTCAGCAGCAGAAATTTTTTCACTTTTATGAGTATCTACTGGTATACCACGTCCATCATCTTCAACTGTAATGGTATTATCTTTGTTCATTAGTACAGTGATATTTTTACAATGGCCAGCTAAAGCTTCATCAATAGCATTATCTATAACTTCGAAGACCATGTGATGTAAGCCGGAGCCATCATCAGTATCTCCAATGTACATTCCTGGTCGTTTTCTAACTGCGTCTAAGCCTTTAAGAACTTTTATAGAATCCGCACCATAAGTTGGATTAGAATTTAATGCAGAATTTTTTGACATTGTTATAAATTAGATGGTCTTTTATAGCATTTTTTTAAGTTAATAGAAAACGACTGGTAAGCATTATTGCTTAGAATGATTGTTTACCAATGGTTTTAGCATGAAATAAAAAAAAAATTGTACTTCTAACGAAAATTAGATTTTCATAGGCATTATAACATAATAACTATTTTTATCTGAGGCATCTTCAATTAATACCGGTGAAACCGAGTCTTTTAAATTCATTTTTAAATTTTTATCTTCAATTTCTGAAGCGATATCGATTAAATATTTTGAATTAAAACTAATATTTAGTTTATCGGAATTGAAATTTGCTTTAATTACCTCATTTCCATCACCGGAGTTAGCACTATTAACAGAAAGTTGAACATTCTCTTTATTGATTATTAATTTTACCCCTTCTTTTCTATCTAGAGAGACGCTGGCTACTCGCTCGATGGAATTTATAAAATCCTTAGATGGTAAAATTAGAGATTTTTCATTATTTACTGGTACAACTTTTTTATAGTCAGGAAACTTTCCATCTATAACTTTAGAAATTAACTTAATGTTACCTAAAGTAAATTTAACTTTATTTTCACTCGTTTGCATAGAAAGTTTATCATTAGACTCGGTCAATAAAGAACAAAGCTGAAAAACAGTTTTTTTTGGCAATATTAAAGAAGAAAAATTTTCTGGGTTTTCAATTTCTAAACTACTAGATGATAGTCTATGACTATCTGTTGCTACTCCAGTTAAAAAATTTCTACCATGACCTTCAGTTAGGTGTAAAAAGATACCATTTAAATAATGCCTTGTATCATCATTTGAAATAGCAATTTTAGTTTTGTTTAAAAGTTTTAAAAATCTTACTTTATCAAGTACAATCTCCTGACTTTCAAATTCATCTGAAAAAGTGGGAAAATTATCTGTCGGTAAACATAGTAAGTTAAAGTCTGAATTGTCACTTTTTAAACTTAATTTATTTTCAGTTTTAAGATCAAAATTTAATTCTGAATTAGATGATATTTTTCTAAGTATATCGTATAAAATAGCTGCTGAAGTAGTGGTGCTTCCTTCTTTTAAAATTTTAACTTCATTTATTTCGTCATAAAAAACTATGTCTAGATCGGTGGCAACTATAGATAATTTATTATCTTTTAGCTGTAACAGAACATTAGAGAGTATAGGAAGAGTATTCTTTTTTTCAACAACACCTTGAACAAAATTTAATGATTTTAACAGGACATCTCTTTTAACATTAAACTGCATTGTTATTATTATTCTTGTAAAAGATTTTTAATTTGAACTATATTTTTTTTCATCTCATCATCTTGTTCGGATAATCTTGTTATAGTTTTTACAGCATGGATCACAGTGGTATGATCTCTGTTTGCAAACCTTCTCCCAATTTCTGGTAAAGATCTAGTTGTCATTTTTTTTGCTAAATACATTGCAAGTTGCCTAGGCCTCGCTAAAGGTCTTGATCGCCTCTGTGAAAGCATGTCACTTAAAGGGATATTAAAATAGTTGGATACAACATTTTGTATTTTATCTACTGTTATAACCCTAATTTGATTGAAAACATCCTTCAAAATATTTTTACAGTCTTGTATGGAAAGTTCTTTATTATGAACTCTGCTGAATGCTATCACACGATTTAAAATACCTATTAGCTCTCTAATATTTGTTTTGCTCTCATTTGCTATATAGTTAATAACTTCCTCGCTTAAGTTTATATTTTCTTTAAATTGACTTTGCATCTCTATTATCTTTTTTTTAATTATTTTTACTTTTAATTCTAGATCTGGAATATCTATATCAACTACTAGCCCTCCTGCTAACCTAGACTTAATTCTCTCTTGCACTCTATCTAACTTCATAGGTGCTCTATCAGCAGATATAATTATTTGAGAACCTTTGTCTATTAAGCTGTTAAAAGTATGAAAAAACTCTTCCTGAAGACTTTCTTTGCCCCTTATAAACTGAATATCATCTATTATAAAAACTGACGATTTTCTAAAAAAATCTTTAAAGTTAACCATGTCATTTTTTTTAATAGACTTAATAAAGTGATACATAAAACGTTCAGCAGATATAAACATAACGTTGTTTTCTGATTGAAGCTCTAAACCAATAGCATTAAGTAAATGAGTTTTTCCTAAACCTACCCCTCCACAAATATATAACGGATTGTATCTTGAAATATGTTCACATACTTTTTTGGAGTATGATAAAGCAATATCATTGCTTTGTCCTTGAATAAAATTTTCAAAATTTAAATTAGGATTAAGTCTATTATAATTCAAAATAGAATCTTTGATTGCAGTAACTTTATTAATTTCTTCTGTTTTGATTATTAAATCCGATTGATTTTTATTGTCTTCTATGATTTTAAATTCAATTCTATTTAAACTAAGTTTGAAGCCCCTTACTTGTTCTAGTATTTTATCTAAGTATCTTGAAACTATCCAATCTCTAAAAAATCTTGTTGGAACACTTAAGATTAAATAATCATTATATTCTTTTACGAGGGAGATTTTTTGTAACCAACTCGTATATATCTCACTGCCGAAAGTTTTTTTAAAAGATGACTGAATATCTAACCAGTTTAATGTGTTCTCTTCTTCAGAGACATAGACGTTTTGTTTTTTAATGTTATTTTTGTCCATAAATTATTTTAGTGAAGAAACTTCTTTAAACTCTGTTTTTGAAAACTTTGCAAGTATCTACAGGTTGTAATGAAAAAAAAACTTTGTTCGGTTGTAGGATTAGCGCAGAGATAGAAAAAAAAATTAATAAAATTGCAACTCTAGAAAGAAACTATATTTAGTTTAGTATAACTAAATCTTGAATAATAAAAAAAATTATCAACTTTTAATTGTTTATTTTTAGATTAAATTCTTTTGGAAGTTCGTGAAATTTTTCTTGCTGCTGTTCTTTTGCTTATAACTCCTGATTTAGCAACCTGCATTAGAACTGATTGAAATTTAGAAAAATATTTTTTAGCTTTTTCCTTATTTTTTGATTTAATTATGAGATCCATTTCCCTAATGGCGTTTTTATATTTACTTTTTCTTATTTTATTGACTTGAGTTTGTTTCTTAACCCTTCTAACCCTTCTAATTGCTGATTTTGTGTTTGGCATAATTTTAAAGTGTATATATGCCAGTATTATCAGGGTCAACTTTATTATTTTCAACTTCTGGTAATTCTGGCATATAATTTAATTATGAAAAGTAGTATTCAAGATAAAACCAAGCTAGTTAATTCTGTGTTTTCAGAAGTGCACAAAAAATATGACTTAATGAATGATATCATGTCTTTGGGGGTCCATCGTATTTGGAAAAATAGACTAATTGATTGGATGAATCCTCATTTAAATGACAATCTAATTGATGTGGCATCAGGAACAGGTGATATTGCTAAAAATTTTTCAAAAAGAAATAATAATTTAGCACAAATTAGTTGTGTTGAGCCAAACGATCAAATGTTTCTTCTTGGGAAATCTAATTTGAAAAATTTTAAAAATATAAAATGGTATAAAGCTAAAGCAGAAAATCTGCCTTTTAAAAATAACTCATTTGATTTTTATACAATAAGTTATGGTATAAGGAATGTTTCTGACATAAATTTATCTTTAAAAGAAGCTCTTAGAGTTTTAAAGCCAGGTGGACGTTTTATGTGCTTAGAATTTTCTAAAATAAATAATGAAATGATTAATTTACTTTATAAACAATATTCAAAAATCATACCATCGGTTGGGAAGTATGTTGTGGGGTCATCTAAGCCTTATGACTATTTAATAAAAAGTATAAAAGAATTTTATTCACAAGATGAGTTAGTTAATTTAATAAAAAAAAATGGATTTTCTAATGTAGAGTACAGAGACCTTTCTAATGGCATTTCTGCTATACATTCTGGATGGAAAATTTAGATGTTTAACAGATTTTTTCAGTTATTTAAGATCGCAAGGAAACTATCTACTTCTGGAGCAATAGATACAATCAATCAAATTCATAGTCTACCAATAGCAATTAATATTTTCTTTAATTTGATATCCATTGGGTCGCAAAAAAAGATGCTTATTAATAAACAACCTGGAGAAAAACTTTGTATAGCTCTTGAAGGCATGGGCACAACTTTTATTAAACTTGGTCAATTTCTTGCAACTAGACCAGATATAATTGGCGAAGAAACAGCAAAAAACTTAGAGAAATTACAAGATAAGCTGCCGGCTTTTGATATTTATGAAGCAAAAAAAATTATAAAAAAAGAAATAGGAGACAAGCAATTTAGAAATATTTTAGAACTTAGCCAGCCAATAGCCGCAGCCTCTATCGCTCAAGTACATCTAGCTAAAATTAAAGATGAAAATAAAGAAGTTGCAATTAAAATTTTAAGACCAAATATAGAAAAATTATTTAATGATGAATTAGATGCTTTAATGTTATTTGCTTATATAGTTGAAAATACATTCTCAAAAGCAAAAAGGCTTAAACTTGTAGAAGTCATACATTTATTACGTGAAATTACAAACATTGAGATGGATTTAAGATTTGAGGCTGCAGCAGCAAATGAATTATACGAAAATACAAAAAGTGATAAGCAATTTAAAGTACCTAAGATTTACTGGAATTATACGACTAAAAAAATTTTAACATTAGATAAAGTGGATGGAATATCCATTCGAGAAGAAGAAGAACTTAAAAAACTGGGTATTGATTTAGAAGTTTTAGCAAAAAACTTAATACAGAATTTTTTAAAACAAGCAGTAAGAGATGGTTTTTTTCACGGAGATATGCATCAAGGAAACCTATTTGTTGATCCACAAGGAAATATTATACCTGTAGATTTTGGTATTATGGGCAGGTTAGACAAAAACAACAGAAAATTTCTTGCTGAAATTTTATACGGTTTCATTGAGAGAGATTATATGAAAGTTGCAGAGGTGCATTTCCAGGCTGGACTTGTGCCTCAAGACACTTCTAAAGAAGAATTTGCTCAAGCATTAAGATCTGTAGGAGAGCCTATATTCGGTCAATCAATCAAAGATATATCTGGTGGAAATTTACTAGCCCAACTTTTTGAAATAACAGAAAAATTCAATATGCCAACTCAAACCCCTCTACTTCTTTTACAAAAAACTATGGTTGTAGTAGAGGGAGTATCTAGGAAACTCTATCCAGAAACAAATATCTGGGAAGTATCTAGGCCTGTTTTAGAAGATTGGCTAAAAAATATAAAAAGTCCAAAATCTACCTTAGATACTGCAATTAACACTTCAACAGAGATAATAAAACGAATACCAGATTTTCCAGATTTAATGGATAAAGCTAGTTATGCTCTCCAATTAATGGCAGAAGGAAAACTAAATATAGGACCAGGAAACAACAAAAAATTAGAAATAGAGCAAATGAAGTTAAAAAATTTAAGAAACAATTTAATTATTGGATTTTTTAGTATTGTAATTGTTATTCTATTAGTATTTTAATTATAAAATGACATTAAAAAATAAAAAAATTTTAATTATAATAGGAGGTGGTATTTCTGCTTATAAGGCTCTTGATCTCATAAGATTATTAAAAAAAAAGAATATTGAGATAAAGACTATACTTACTAAAAGTGGTCAAGAATTTGTTACACCTCTATCAATTACAACTTTAACAAAAAATAAAACTTTTCAAGATATTTTTGATAAAAATAGTGAAGCAGAAATTGATCATATAGCTTTATCTAGATGGGCAGATTTAATTATAGTTTTACCAACAACAGCAAACTTTATGAGTAAGTTAAGTATAGGTAGGGCTGAAGATTTAGCTACGACAGTGTTGCTTGCTTCTAACAAAGATGTTCTTCTAGTTCCAGCCATGAATGTTCGAATGTGGTTTCATAAAGCTACTCAGCAAAACCTAAAAATTTTAGAGGATTACGGTTATCTTTTTATTGGTCCAGAGAAAGGAGAGATGGCTTGTGGTGAATACGGCGAAGGCAAGATGTCAAGTCCAAGACAAATTTATTCCTATCTAAAAAATTATTTTGATCAAAAAAATTTAGTAAGAAATAAAAAGTTAAAAGCTTTGGTTACTACTGGTCCAACTAGAGAATATTTAGATCCAGTAAGATATATTTCAAATGAGTCAAGTGGTAAACAAGGATATGAGATTGCTTTAGCATTAAAAAGAATGGGTGTGGAAACCAAACTAATAGCAGGTCCATCTAGCCTGATTTACTCTAAAGATTTAGAAATAAAAAAAATAATTTCTGCAAAACAAATGATGAATGAAGTTAAAAAATCTTTACCAGTTGATATTGCTGTTTGTGCTGCTGCGGTTTCTGACTATAAACCAATAAATAAAAAAAAAAATAAGATTAAAAAGGCAATTTCTAATATGTATGAAATAAGTTTAGAAAAAAATCCAGATATTTTAGATTATCTAAGTAAAAATAATAAAGCTAGACCTCAAATAGTAGTTGGATTTTCTGCTGAAACAGAGAATGTTATTCAAAACTCAAAAATAAAGATTAAAGAGAAATACTGTGACTTAATAATTGCAAATGATGTATCAAAAAAAGACTCTGGGTTTAACTCTGAATATAATAAAGTTTCAATAATTAATAAAAAAGGTAAAATTAAATCTATTCCAAAAAATAAAAAAAGTTATATTGCTAATACAATTGCTAAAATCATATTAGATAAACTCTTAATGAATGACAAAAATATTAATTAAGAGATTATCCAAAGAAGTTTCTTTACCTAAATATGAAACTAACGGATCTTCTGGTATGGATTTAGCTGCTAATATAGATTCTGAAATTAATATTGATCCCGGTAAAACTGCTATAATCCCTACAGGTCTAGCATTATCAATCCCAAAAGGATTTGAAGTGCAAATCAGACCAAGATCGGGCCTAGCCGCTAAAAAAAAGATTAGTGTTTTAAATACTCCTGGCACAATAGATGCTGATTACAGGGGTGAAATTAAAGTAATATTAATTAACCTCGGCAATGATCCTTTTGTAGTAGAAAAAGGTCTTCGTATCGCTCAAATGGTTATGTCCCCAGTAGTGCAAGCTCAACTTAAAGAGGTAGATAATTTAAGTGAAACAGATCGAGGAAAAGGTGGATTTGGATCTACAGGAACAAAATAATTTTGAAAATGAAAATTAGCCTAGGTCAATTTAAGAGATTCGAAAAACAAATCATCTTAAAAAAAGTTGGTTTAGCTGGACAAAAAAAAATATTTTCAGCAAATGTTTTGATTATAGGCCTAGGAGGTTTAGGTTGTCCTTTGTTAACTTATTTGGCATCTTCAGGTGTAGGTAAAATCGGTATTGTGGATTTTGATAAAGTTGAAATTTCTAATTTAAATAGACAAACTTTATTTTATACAAATGACATAGGTAAATACAAAGTTCATCAAGCAAAAAAAGCAAT
>MDTB01040214.1_pt1 | contig 12063 bp, 12 predicted proteins | sample 811161 | NCBI WGS metagenome assembly MDTB01 (sample SAMN05326650, study PRJNA326480) | marine metagenome | isolation source: seawater | place: Mediterranean Sea | collected 2009 | reverse complement strand
TGACCAGCGTTGCCGCTGGATGGCTGGTTGAGCGCCTTTGGCTGCAGTCCAACGGACTATGGCAGTGGGCTGCTGGTTTGATGATGGTAGTGGCGCTGGCCAGTGCTCTGGCGGCACGCAGCCTGCATGACGGTGTCATGGCCGTGATCAAGGCCCTCCCAGAGAACGGTGATCAAGAGCCGACCTTTGCACGCGAGCGTCTGAGCTGGATTGTGGGCCGTGAGACGAAGCAACTTAGCCGCGAGGAGATTCTGCGAGCAGCAGCGGAAACGGCCAGTGAAAATGCAGTGGACGGCATCTTCGCGCCCTTGTTCTGGATGCTCGTTGGCGTTGTTCTGTGGAGAGCAGGCTGGCTCCAAGGTCCTGGCCCCCTCGCGCTGGCCTGGGGATTCAAGGCCAGCAGCACCCTCGACTCCATGCTGGGCTACAGGCGCGGGAGATTGCGCTGGCTGGGAACAGCAGGCGCCCGTTTGGACGATGCCCTCACCTGGCTGCCCTGCCGGCTGGTGATGGTGACGCTGCCGCTGATCAGCCGCAGCTGGGGGGTGTGGCCCTCGTTGGTACAGGCAGCGGAACGGGATGGATCCCTGGATCCTTCACCCAATGCTGGACGGTCGGAAGCGATCTACGCCCATTGCGCTGAAGTTCAGCTGGGAGGCAGCAACCGCTATGGAGACACGTGGATCGAAAAACCCCTTCTCAAGGCCGGAGGAACTGAAGCCGACGCGCACGGAGTACGCACCATCTTGAGTCTGTCGGCACGACTGGAATGGATGTGGCTGGTTGCAGCGGGTGGGCTGAGCCTGCTCACGAAGCAATGACTCAGCGGGTGTGAAAACGTCCCAAGATCAGGGAAATGAGAATGGCCACGTACAGCTGGCCGCTCACGGTGATCACGGTGACGATGACCTGGGACGTGACATCAGCAGAGTTCATCACTCCGGATCCAACAGTGGTGAGCAGGTTGAACGAGGCCGCCATCAGCACCGGGGCGTAACGCTCCACAGCCAGCGCCCCGCCCCCTGCGAGAGCCGCAGGATCACCCTGGGTCAATTCAGATAAATCAAAGGCCGATGGATGCAGTTCGAGCGCTGCGTTCAGTAGAACTCCACCCGCAATCCCAATCAGGAGGTACCCCTGCGCAGCCCCCATCACCACAGCCACAGTCACAAACGGCTCTCGGATCAGCGACTGAATCATCCACAGAACATTCGCGAAGAAAAAAACGGTCCACACGAGCACATGCGGCAGCGTGAGCCAATGACCAAAAGCCGGCAGAAAGACCAATGCCAAATGCCAGAGCACTTCGAGTGCAATCGCTAGAAATCCGAGGGCGTAGAGCCACCTGATTTGACGCTTGATTCGGCTGTAACGCACTACGAATCCCATCAGCACAACTGCCAAGGAGATCAGAAGAACCGACAGAAAAAACGGATATTGAACCGCAAGCGGGAGCAGAAGCAGAAACAGCAGCTTATTGACCAGGAGTACGAAGTAGCCCCTGTGACGGAAGCGGAGACGCTGTATCTGCTCTTTCGAGTAATGCCCCATTCCTGTGGATCAGTAAGCGCCCCGATCCATCGGCAGAAGAAGCACCCCGAATGTGCGCAAGATGATGGCGAAATCAAGAACGAATGAACGGCCTCTGGCATAAGCCAGATCCAGTCGAACCCTTTTGGCATAACTGAGGTTGTTCCGACCGCTCACCTGCCAAAGCCCAGTCAGTCCTGGGCGGACGGCCAGCACCTCATCCATGTAGTCGGAGTAGCGCTCAATTTCCTTATCCACAATCGGCCTCGGACCCACCACGCTCATCTCTCCACGCAACACATTGAGGAACTGGGGGAGTTCATCAAGGCTTGATCGCCGGAGGAAACGGCCAATCGGCGTAATCCGCGGATCTTCCCGCAGCTTGAAATCACGCTCGAACTCAGCACGCATGGCTGGCGATCGCTCCAGCACCTGCGCCAGCACGGCATCCGCATCGGCTCGCATTGTGCGGAATTTGATGCAGCCGAAGCGTCGGTATCCCCTGCCAACGCGTTTTTGCACGTAAAACACAGGCCCCGGAGAACTGAGCTTCACCAGTGCTGCCAACAAGCCAAACAACGGGGCGCCCAAGGCGAGAACAGCCAGTGAAAAGAGCACATCACCGCTGCGCTTGATGCTTCGCCCGACCATGCTTTGACGGCGAACAAGGGTGAGCGCTGTCAGGCTCGACGGAGGAGCGGAAATCAGCTCGAGATGCCGGCGAGAGGCACGGCGGCTAAGCCCGGAGGCCGAGGACTTCAAAACAGATCGCCCTGATGCGCTGAGCAATCTCCGTCCCTCGTGTCTCATCCCAATCAATCGCACCGCGAACGATCCGTCAGGCGAACGGGGCCAGTAGCTGCAACGGCACAGAACCAATGCATGCGACCTTGCCTCCTCATCAAGCCGTCTCACAACGCGACAGATTCATCACGAAGTCTCTCAGGCAATTGCCGCCGGGGTGACTTGTCCCGAAGCTTGGGTCATGGCAACGACCAGCACCCCTCTCAATAGCCTGCTCGAAGAGTCCCTCAAGGAGCCCTCGATCGGTGAAACCGGCAACTTTCGGTGGCATGCCACGCCTGTGGGCATCGCCGCGCTCTGGCAATCCAACAGCCAGCCGCTCACCCCTCCTTTTGACGATGCCCTCAAAGAGGGGCTGGAAGTCGGACTCGATCTCAGCCGCGAAGAACGCGAATTTCATCAGGTCAGCTTTGGGCTCGTTCTGCTATTTCATTCCTAATCAGGCACTCGTGACCAGGTTGAGCACGGCAGAAATCACCGTTGAATAAAAAAGAAAACTCACAATGGAGTGAAACCAGACCACCCTTCGAATCCTCGAATCTTCAAGTGTTACATCACTCATGGCATAGGTGAGGCCCACTGCGAAAGCGACGTAAAGAAAATCGGTAAAGATTGGTTCACTCCCTTCGAAAATCAATCCCTGTGGGGACTCACCATTCTCGCCACTTCGAGGATTGAGCTGGAAATAACTCTTAGCATAGTGGATACCGAAACCATTGTGTAATTGCATCCATGTAGCGAACATAGACAAGAAATACACAACAATCCTCAGCCATTCTGGCAAGAAACTCTGACCAGAATGAATGTCGCTGATGCTCAAGCTTAATAGGGCAATACTCATAAAGGTAAACAAAATCGTTCTGAGGATAAGCCGCATACGACGAGCCCTTTCATGGCCGAAAAGCGTTCGTGTTTGCGGAAGATTCAATCGTGATGCACAAACATTGAAACGAACAAGGTCGATCAGCATGGCGCTGAGAAACCCAACAGAAAAGGCTTCATCAAGCACATTCCAACGCGCCCCCATGACCCAGAAGATGATCAGGGCAACAACAACACCAATCGAGCCAGCGATCTTGGCGCGCTCAAGATCATGAAATGCACTGAACAGCCGATGGGAAAAAGGCGAGGCCGTCATGGCCACATGTTCATGATTCAAATCCATTCAGAGGGCAGGAACCTGTTCCAAATGAGGTTTTACTCCTGATGCTTAAGTTAGAGGAGGTCTTTTGACGCGGCCATGAGCGCTGATGCGCATAAAACCACTCACTTTGGAGTGGAGCATCGACTCCATGCCAGAGCCCGCATTCGCTTCAGGTCTGAGCCCAGTCCAGAGACGCTGCGGAGCGTCATCTGGCTGATTGAGTGTGATGAATCGGGCGTCATGGCTCGCTCAGCACTGGCGGGACGTGGGCTCGTGCTCTGGTGTGTCGACGAAGAACAATCCATCGAGATTGGCTTACAACTCCTCCAGAACGTGCTGCAAGCTCCCTGCGCGCACCTAGTCATCCCCCCCGAACGCGGATTGGCCGGCGTGCTTCAGCGATCGCGTAAGGGTGGCATCAAAGTTCTAATGGCCCTTGCCGTGGCTGGATGGGCTCTCCCTGTCCTTCCTGGTACACCCTTCTTTTTGATGGCCTGGTGGTTGGGATGGAGACCAGACCCATCGCCTGCCTCTCAGCGGAAATCGATCTCGATGCAAACGCCTTTAACCCTTGCGGATAAAGGAGCCAATCCATGAGATTCTTTGGGTAAGACGATCTGCAGACGCTGTTCAAATGCAGAGATTTCCAGCTTTTGATCTCGGCAGGTGATGCGCAAATCCGCCTTTTGGACACCGGGAGCAAAAACACGGCAGGTGAGCGTCAATCGCCCCCGCTGATCCCCACGATCCCAGCGCACGGATGGAGGCGGTGAGGATGCTGAGCTCCACCATTGCTGAATGAAATCCCGTCGATTCATTCCGTCGCGCCCAGTGATGAGAACGGGAAGTCCCGAATCTGGTAACGGCGTCACGGTCCAGCCCTGACCCTGCAGAACAATGCGAGTGAGTGGAAGGGAATTAAGAGGCATCAGGGCACAGCGTCGTCTCAGCAAAGGCCAGCGTGCAGCATCTCCAATCAGCGCCAGCACCAACTCGCTGTGAGCAGGGTTGTTCAAGCAAGTGGAGAGTTTCTGCAACCGCCTTCTCCACACCTCTGGTGGTCGTAGGTCGTCAGCAGCAGGCAATTGCAAGCGCAGCACTCGGTCAAAGTGCGAAAGCTTCCGCCGGGTTTCAGTCCACCAGGTCAACAGGGGGTCCCAGAGGGAATCGAGCAGCTCCGGGCCCTGGCGAGCCAGTTGAAGCATGGCAAGAGCCTGGGTAGCCGGTGGAAGCACCACCGTTACAGCGCCGGCAACGCTGGACTCGATCTCGTGATCCAGCTGTTCAGCAAGCCATAGCAAGGCCTGGAGATCCCGGAGTCCCGGCAGCAGCCAGGGAGGCCTGGGGTCAACATCCTCGAAACCCAGCATCTGAAGCCAGGGAGTGAGGGGCTGTTTCAGCTCACTCCAAAGCATGCGGGAATGCGCATCGACAGCGAAGGGCTTCACGGTGCGAGGAAAGTCGCTTGGAAGAATCAGCGATAGATCCCCTGCAAGGTCAAGAACGGGACCATCATCAGGCTGTGCAATCAACAGATCTGAGGCCATTTCCAGTTGATCAGCGCAAAGGAAGACCAGCGATGGCACTGTCAGCCTTTGCAATGTATTGACCACTACGTTTCAAGCCATCACGTCAATTTTGGCACCGCTGAATCGGAGAAAAGAAAGTAAGTTCCGAAGAGATGGGTGAAAGCCATGTTCGAGCTGGAGACAGTACTTGCCTTCGGCGTCGGTGCCGGATTGGTTGCATTGGCACCAATGGTGAAGCGTTTCGGCAATCCCCAACTCGGCGATTCGATGAACCAGACAGGGCGTTCCATGGCAAAAAGTGGAATCAAATTGGGGGTCACCGTGGCCAGTGCAGCTGGTGCTGCTGCCAAGGGGGTCGCGCGCGGAGCTGCAGAAGCAGCCGAGGGGCTTGGAGATCTAGTTGCTGAAGCCAGGCATGAAATGGATTCCTCTGGAGAAACAGATGAGCCTGCTGTCAAGTCGACCAAATCCAAAAAAGTCACTGAAGTCACTGTCGAGTGACGAATTCCACCACCATCTCTGGTTGCCTCACTATGAGGGAGCAGTCGACTACTGGCTTTCAGCTCATTCATCGCAGTAATCAGCGACTGCGCTTGAGTCTTCCTCTCGATCGCAAGGCTCCTGAGGCGTTGAATCAATGGTTGATCGGTCAACCTGAAATCCTCTCAGCCAGGGTCAACACCTTGGCTCAATCACTCATCATCACGCTGCCTCCATCCACCTCAGGCTGGAGCAACGATGACGTGATCAGCTGGATGAATTCCCTCCCCAGCGATGGGGAACTGGTTCATCATTTCAACGCCTGTCCTCCGATTCAGGACGTTGCGTTGGGTGATGGCAATGAGGAGGAGCCCTTCGTCCCCTCCCGGATCATTCTTCCCGTCAGTTCCTTGGCACTGGCACTACTCGCCGGCCCCTTATCGCTGCCACCTCTGGGCGTGGCGATCTTCATTCTCATTGCAGCCCGCCTGAGCTTCCGTCGGGCCTGGGAGGGCCTGCGGGATGAACGCCGCATCAACGTCGATGCTCTCGACGCTTTGGCTGTGGGTATTCACAGTCTCGAGGGATTTCTTATTGGCCCGGCGTTGATGATCAGCATGATTGAGGGCGGTGAAGCGGTTCGCGATGCCACCCAACGGATTGCGCATTCAGCCAGTTCCGATCTCCTGGCAGGTCTTGAGGCGGATGTCCGCCGTGTTGATGACGCCGGAAACGAAACGATCGTGCCCAGCTCCGAACTCAAATCAGACGACAGAGCCATCTTTTATCCAGGGGACAGCATTCCCTGTGATGGAATCGTTGAAAAAGGCGAAGTCAGCTTCGATGTTGTGAAGCTCACCGGTGAATCTGTCCCCCGTCACGCCGAGGCAGGAGATGAAGTTTTGGCTGGATTCATCCTGCTTGAAGGGACCATGATCATGCGCATCACGGCTGTGGGCTGCGACACCCGTATCGGCCAAATCACAGCGTTGATCGACTCAGCTCCTGTTTTCGACACTCGGGTGGGCAATGTCGCAGCCAGGGTTGCTAACCGCTTCGTGTTGCCGACTCTTGCATTAGCAGGGGTCTCACTGCTTCTGAGTGCAGGCAATCTCGCCCAGGCGGCCTCCCTGCTGATGTTCGACCTGGGCACCGGCCTCAGGGTTTCTGTCCCAACTGCGATCATGGCCGCCCTGACACGCGCAGGGAGCCAGGGACTCCTGATTCGTAGTGGACGTGCGCTCGAACTTCTCGATGAGATCGACGTTGTTGTCTTCGATAAGACCGGCACACTCACCAAAGGCCACCCCTCAGTGGTTCATTTTGATGTGCTCGACCCGTCCTTCGCGCCAGAAACACTGATGCATCTGGCGGCATCCGCCGAACAAGGACTAAACCATCCGATTGCAGAAGCCATCGTTCAATACGCGGCACTCTCAGAACAGCACCCAGCCACTCCTGATGCATGGGATTACAAGGTCGGGCGTGGTGTCTCCGCTGTGATCGATGGCCATTCCGTGTTGATCGGGAACTCCAGATTGCTTCGCGAAGAAGGCTTGACTGAGCCAAAACTAGCGATTCGCCCTGATCTAGACACAGCAACACCTGTTTTTCTTGCCGTCGACGGTGCCATCGTCGGGGTCTTCCACGCCGCCGATACCCTGCGTCCCGACAGCCACGCCCTGGTGCAAGAACTGCACCGCCGCGGAATCCAAGCGCACATGCTCACCGGCGACATTGCACCCGTTGCTCACGCTGTGGCCGCTCGGCTTGGTCTAAGGCCAGATGAAGTGCACGCGGAAGCGCTACCCGATCAGAAAGCCGAACTGGTGAAAGCATTCAAAGACCAAGGCAAACGCGTCGTGTTCGTGGGAGATGGCATTAATGACTCAGCGGCTCTGGCCTACGCCGATGTGTCTGTTTCATTCGCCTCTGGCAGCGACCTGGCCAGGGAAACCGCTGACATCGTGCTCACGAACGATCGTGTTTCCGATCTGATCGCTGCACAGGATCTGTCTCGGCTCACCTTCAAACTCATCCGCGAGAACATCGGCATCGTTGGTGTTCCCAACCTCACCGCACTGCTCATCGGAACCTTCTTCCCCCTGGGACCCATCACAGCCGTGCTGATAAATAACGGGTCCTCCTTGGTTGCTGCTGGCAATGCCATGCGCACGCTCAGATTTCGTCCTTCCCCCCTACCAGAACCGCAAAGCTGCGACCTGCCTGCACCATTGCGCGCCAGTGATCTTGCCAAACGCTTGGGAACAACCCATCAAAGGATTAGCTCGATGCGCAGGCGAGGGGGACTTCCCTCTTGGAGCCGCCTCCAGGATCCTGACGGACACAGCTGGCGCTACTGCGAAACAACTCAGATCTACCACCCGCTGGAAATCGCTGAGGCGGTGGCTTGAGCAGCAGCGACTGCCTGACCTTGCGCCACCGCAACTCCCTGCGTTGCCGATACACGATTTGTTCGGCGACCAAAATTTGCTGGCGTCAACTCGAACGAGAACTCTCCAATCGCCTCGCCAACCACAGCATTCAGTTCCGTTGCAACAAACTAGCCGGTTCGATTTCGTTTCACACCACAGCAGCTCTGGGTGAACTGAATTGGCACGTCGCAACCCAGGCCCTGGTGGCGTCCCTCAATGCTTTGGGGGCCACGCCTCCCCCTGCCAAGATGTTGGCGATTTCCGTAAAAACGATCCGGTCCCCATTGCCACCCCTTGGCAATGCCATCACGTTGGCACTCAGTGTGAGTCTCGCCCTGATGGCCTTTCTGCTTCTGCTGATCGGTCTGCCAGCGCTCCTGCTGCCGTTGTCCCCGGGTTCTGTTCTGATTCTCCTGGCGACTTGGTGTCTTGAACTTTCACTGCTGATACGACGTCCCTTCGTTCAATACGCCCTCTGATTGCCGTGACAACCATGGTTTCGATCACCTCGGGTGTCCAACTCTGGACAGTGGTCAGTGACCTTCCCGGCAGGGTGAGGGTTCGCTGGAACCCTGCACTCTTCAACGTTGAGACACTACGTCACACCCGATTGGTGCTGGGTGGTTGTCCCTGGCTGCTGGGATTCCGCATCAACCCCCTGGCCGGAAGTCTCTGCATTCATGTGCGCTCCGACCACCGCTCGAAGCTGGAGGAGCTGCTTGCCCTGGCATTCGATCCAGGTGGCACTCAACTCGAGCCGGATTGCGAGGCTTTGGTGCGGTCAAGACGCGCAAGCCGCGTGTTGTTGCACGGTGGAGTCTGCACGGGGATCCTGTTGTTTGATCTCTTAATTCCTCTGCCGCTCACCCTGCTGGTTGGCCTGTCGTCGGTGATGATTTGGCCAAGGATCCTTGCAGGATTGCGATCTCTCTTCAAGGGGGAGACCGATTACGACTTGATGGAGCTTGGACTCTCCGGGCTCATGCTCTTCCAAGGACTTCCCGAGGAAGTTCTCTTGGATCTCAGCATTCATGATGGAACGGGCCTGATGCAGCAATCCATGCTGCCCGCCGAAGAAACCGGAAGCCCAAAGCGCTTGTTGCAGCGACTCGAAGAGCGAATTCATCTCACATCGCCGGATCCCGATCAAAAGACCATCTGCCTTTCAGATGCGAAACGCGGGCAAAAGTATCTGATTCATGCCGAACAGATGTGTCCCTTGCGTTCACGCGTGGAGTGCGGGGATCTACTTGTGATTGATAAACGCATCAACGGTGACTGGCAACCACGCTGGTTGAAGCAAGGCGACGGCGTCAAAGCTGGGGCGCTGGTGATTAAAGGCAAGGGAGTCCTGAGCCTGCAGACGGAACTCGACAACGACCCTACCTATGCCTTATTGCATAAACAGCAAACACACAGCGGCCTCGAAGACAACGTTTTAGCGGACGATCTCGCATCAATCGGTCGCTGGATGAATCCTTTTCTGCTGCTGAGCAGCGGTGCCTTGATTGCCACTGGTGCCGGCCACGCGGCGCTCGCTCCCCTGCAATTCACGCCCTTGCATAACTGGGAACAGAGCGTAAGTGGTGCCAGGCTGACAGCGGTAGCTGATCTGAAGCTACACAACGTCAATATTCACAACCCCAACTCGCTGAGCAGTTTCGGCAGGGTCAAGCACCTTGTGGTGACCTTCAGCGGCCTAAACCATCACCGTGGGATCAATTTAGAAGAGCACAGGATCGAGGATGGCTTAGCAGAAGGAAGCCTGGTGAGACTTCTGGCGGGAATCCAGTCCTGGTTGGTTGAAGAAGGAGGGCCCTCGATCTGGGCTGATCAGCTACGCAACATCGACAATCCCACAGCGATCGACTCGGTAACTATCGAGTCAGCAAGCCGTCGCTTCATTGTAGTGACAGCAACTGGTGAAAGATATTTAGTGGAGCCCGGGGTGACGGAATCGCCTTCCACCTCAGATGTTCCGGAGATCCTGCAGCCCCTAACCATTTTCCGTGATGGCAACGCAATCGGCAGGATCACCATGACAGTGTGTCCTGACGATCACTGGATTCAAGCCTCTTCTTGGCTCAAGAGACAGGGAATCAAGCTTCATGTGGTCTCCACCCTTCCGCCGAAACAGCTGAGAGCCAGCGTTCACAGCCTGGGCATTCCTGATGGTCAAATCCATGGAGGTTGCGATGGAGCCAAGCGGGTCGCACTGGTCAGACGCCTTCAAGGACAATCCCAAACTGGGGTGGCCTATCTGGGCTACATGATCCAGGACCTCGCAGCCCTTGAATTGGCCGATGTCTCAATCGGCATGCGCGTCGAAGACGACAGCCTCTTCATCTCCGAACTCTGCGATCTGACGATTCCCACGAACGCCGGATGGATTCCCAGACTGATCGAGCTGAGCCGCAGATTGCAGTCCACAGAGAACGGCAACTTTGGACTGATCACTACAACCCAGCTCATTTCGACCCTGGCAACCGTTGTGGGTTGGATCCCGCCGCTTCAGACCATCCTTCTCGCCGACCTACCGATGGTGATTGCTGAATTGCACAACATCTTGAGCGTTGAACGGGTGGGCTACCCGGCTGGGGATGCTGGAACTCAGCTGGCGGCCTTCACAAGTCGCCATGAGGATCGCTGACCCGGCCGCTGGATCCGCAGGCAGCGAAGCCCTCGTCTCTCGAAGCCTTTCCCGTCGCAGAGATCCTGCAAGGGAGGTAAGCGCCTGAGCTGAAGAAGATCCGCCAGCTCACGGCTGTCCACTTCGATGCCAGTTCGCACAAGCTGTTCAAGGATCTCGAGACGTTCCCTGAACAGCCTTAGATCTGCGAACTGCTCAGCTTTCATCCAATTGGATTCGCCACTGACGACAGGCAAAGACGACGCATCACTCTCGCCATGGGCCTGAACCAGCTCAAGCTCGGTCGCTACAAGCTCCCCACCTTCGCCGGTGGCCGCAGCTCTCAAACGTGAAACGTCACTCGCCCGCAGGAATGTTCGCAGCCCTCGACGCTCAGGAGTGATGCCAATGCGCTGAGCCAAGACAAGGATCTCAGCTCGCGAGAGTCCCAGCTCGGATTCGAGCCTCGAGAGGGTCAGCATCTCATCAGCCATGGGCAAGCAACGGACCACCGGGACATGTTGGTCGCGAACAGTTCAGAACGGGGTGGTCATGACGACACCGTGTCCAAAACATCGAGGCAATTCATGGCACCCTTCGACCAAAACCCCTCCACGAAAACGGACATGACGATGACGCCCGAACAGAGTTTTCAAGCCTTGAAGGCGGGGCATGAGCGATTTATGGCGGGAAAATCGCGGCACCCCCATTCCTCAGCTCACAGGCTCAAGCAGCTGGTGGATGGTCAACGTCCGATGGCCGCCATCTTGAGTTGTTCCGACTCGCGCGTTCCCGTTGAGTTGCTCTTCGATGCGGGGTTTGGGGATCTCTACGTGGTCCGCACCGCAGGGAACACAAGTTACAGCGACACCATTGGCTCTCTTGACTACGGCGTGCTGTCGTTAGGCATTCATCTCATTGTGGTGATGGGGCATGAACGCTGCGGAGCTGTCACAGCAGCCTGCACTTCAGAGGAAACGCTCACGCCAGCGCTCAGCGATCTGGTTGGCACCATCCGCTCCAATCTCAAACGCGTTGGTATGAGCAATGATGTTGGCGCAGCCTGCCGAGCCAACAGCATGGAATCGGCTCGCAGCTTGGTTCATGGCAGTGCGTTGATGCAGGAGCGGGTGAAGCAAGGAACTCTTCGTATCGAAGCGGCTTGTTACACCCTCGAAGAGGGGGCCATCGAGTGGCTCGGTGCTGTCTCCTGATGAGCACAAGTCGCTGCTTTTTCTGCATAAAGCACTAAGTTTAAAATTGTTTATCGGCCTTTTTTTCCGGCCCCTTCACCACGATGTTCGAACTCGAATTTCTCCTGGCCATGGGCGTCGGCGCTGCTCTTGTTGCTGTGGCACCTACCGTGAAAGCCATCAGTGGAAAGGAAACCGACTGGAGCCGCTCGGTTAGCAACAGCGGACGCACCATTACCAAGCAGGGCCTCAAGCTTGGAATTCGTCTGGCGGACACAACGGGGGCTCTCTTGAAAGGTGTAGGACACGGCTTTTCAGA
>MDTB01008880.1_pt1 | contig 12063 bp, 9 predicted proteins | sample 811161 | NCBI WGS metagenome assembly MDTB01 (sample SAMN05326650, study PRJNA326480) | marine metagenome | isolation source: seawater | place: Mediterranean Sea | collected 2009 | reverse complement strand
TTTGATTGGCTAAAAAAGAAAGTGGACCAGCATGAAAAAGCCCGTCAGACTCTGCAAAAAGACCAGTCAAAACCTGCGCGGTCAGGGCGAACATAATTACGATAACCGATAGCCCACCTAAAGGGTTATGTCCTGCAATACCGCTTGGTCGTCGTTTTAAGAGCGAGCGAATATAAATCTTAGAGTGACTAATCGATGAAAAAAGTATCTTCCATCTGATCGGCGATGGGCCAATAAACCCCCATATAATTCTTAGTATAATCAAAAGGCCCGTTGCATAACCTAGGTAGAAATGCAACTGTATCGTAGAGAAATCAAGAGTCTTACCCAGCAGTAATCCAGCTATAACTGTAAACGCCAGTAACCAGTGAAAGACTCTCGTGAAAATGTCCCAGACATAAACTCGAATCATTTGGATAATTATCTCCTAATTTAAAAGGATCTTGCACGAAATTTTGTATGACACCCTTTACAGGAGTTGCCTAACGCCGGAAGCTTCGAACGAAGTGCATCAAGACCCAGTCCTGCCACAGGAACAAGATCATCGACGGCTGAGTTATAAGCGTTGATTTTGTCAAGAAATGCTGGATAAGTTGACCAAATTTCTTCAAGTGCTCGGGTTTTTCCTGGCATCCAGTCTTTCGAACTTTCAGGTGGCCACAAATAACTGTTATTTAGGCGGTTCAATATTTGCAAGTTTTTTGCCGCCATTAAAGCGATTTCTGCATTATATTCGGTCTTTCCTTTCGCCATAGAGAACATAAGTCCCGTGTTGTGACTTATTATTTGATACCAACCCTGCCGAGCTTCAATTGCCTTCTCGATGTCACCGCCGGAGGCAGGTGCCAAAAATGATATGACAACAAGGGCCAAACCAATCGTTAACTTATTTTGTATTATATACATATGGATACTGTCCTAACTTAATTCTTCAAAAAATTAATTTTTATACTGATTGTTCATCGTTAAGTGTGCACTTTATTAAGTAAATTGCTTAGATCCTATTAATTATATTGTATCCTCGGACATCAAAAATAGCTTTACTCTTTATAAACTCATAAAGAGACGTCGGAAAAAACTTCAGACCTATCAACACCACGGCGTTCTCAAGAAAACTCTATGCCAAAGTTAAAACCTAGTCAAAAAAACAAATATATGAATAAGCAACACAAATTTTAAAATCTTTCAATGAATTGCAAAATAAAAACTCATCTCAGGCTGATCTATCGGATTATGATCTCGAGAAAAGACTTGATTTAAGTGGGTAAAGTCGAAGGTATGGCATTATTTTATCGAAAACTAATTTGTCGGGTAAGATTATCAATTTTTCAATTTGGCAAAAATAAGACAAGAGATAGGTTTTAGGGTAATAGCACAATCACACCACTATGCTTAACGCGCCATTTATATTCAAGTAAGAAACCATTTCCAAGACTGAAACTTATTTCCCCATCGCTCATGCAATAATCCAATCCATCCTAAAAGGTTCCTTTGGCAAAATAAAAACTTTAATTAGCTAAACGCATGGAATTAAAAATATTAATTAATCATTGTAATTGTATACCAAATGCGCTACCTCTTAATAATAACTCTGTTTTTCGGCAGTGCAAGACGTCCACATAACTTATAGGTTATTATTTTTCAACGGCATATTTATACGATTTTTCAAAACTAAAAATCGCCATCTCAAGAGCGATTTCTGTGGTGCTACTCCCAAAAAAAGAAGCCGGTTAATGGAGTGAAACAAGTATTGCAGTTGTCACGATCGTTAGTGAAAACAGATAGCCTAAACGCATCCCAATATCCAAAGGCTTTCTGTGAATCATTATCTTTTAACTTCTTGAGCAGTCGAATCCTTTTTTGGAGATTTTGAGTTTTCATCTACGGTTTTGGGTTTTAAAACAAATTTCCCTTTCTCGATACGAACAAAGTTAGACCTAGACTTAAAAAATTTCATCGAACTATTCCTAAAATTCCGCACAAAAGTGTCAAAAAGAAATTTGACGGCCAACATTATGAAATTCACCTCTTAGAAGACTAACGCTGACTACAATCATACTTTAGTCTAGCAAGAACTATTCCATCTTTAAGGAGCACAAAAATTAGTTAAAACATCTATTTTTTTTTAGGGAAATGTTCAATAATCGAACGTGTATCTATGCATACACTTATTCTGGTGCATCTAAAAGATTTAATCCTTTAATTCCAGCACCCTTGGAGAAATTCTAACAAATATGATTTCAATCATTTAAAAACTTATTTAAGTGTGCAGATGCTTGGGCGCACATATTTTTTTATCAATGCAAAAGTTAGGCACCTACATCAGTCGTGCGCAAAAAATTTCGTTGGGCTAGCAACAAAGTTCTTTTATATTGGAATAGACTAGGGTTTTTAGAATAAAATCGCCAAGACAACTATCTTAAGTTAGTACATTCTATTAAAGCTTATTTGAAATTATTATTTTTCATACACACTGGCCCTCTGATTGAATAACAAGATTTACCTAAACTTCCTGCAAAATCAAGCCGTCGTTTTAGTGTCTAAACATATAAAATTTAAATGGAACAAGTACTGATACGAACCTGTCGGTGAAATTTTAAAATCTTTTTAGCGAATCCTTAAATAACAGGCTTTAAAGATTATTATAAGCACTAGTTTATAACATGTGTTTTTTGTCATACTATTAATGAAAATACCAGGCTTAAAGATTATATGGAAACTGCGATGAACCACGATACAGTAATTAGGGACGCGCGCGTGGTGACCGCCAGTGGGTCAACACCTTGTGATATCGGAATATATGAGGGGAAGATTACTACCTTAGGGAATGATCTCTCAGGGAAGAAAATTATAGAAGCAGAAGGACTGATCGCACTTCCGGGAGGCATTGATAGCCATGTACACATTTCGCAACCCTCGGGACCAGGGGTTGAGATGGCGGATGATTTTTCAACTGGAACCTGTTCAGCTGCCTGCGGAGGCAACACAACAATCTTGCCGTTCTGCCTGCCAGAAAAAGGGCATACTTTGCGGGAGGCAGTAGCCGCTTATAGTGCAAAAGCGGAAGGAAACTGTTTTACCGATGTAGCATTCCATCTAATTATAAAAGATACCGATACAGTCACCCTAAAACAAGACCTTCCAGCTTTGATTCAAGACGGATATACAAGTTTCAAGGTCTTTATGACCTACAAAGGACTCGCACTCTCTGATCGTCAAATTTTAGAAGTGATGGACGTTGCAAAAAAATATAACGCTATGGTAATGGTTCATGCTGAAAACGAGGACGCAATCGAATTCTTGCGAGATAAGGCCGAAGAAAAAGGCGAGACTGGTCCACAATATCACGCAACCACGCGACCAATCCCTGTTGAACGTGAAGCTACGCATCGTGCGGTTTCATTGGCAGAAATTGCTGGCGTCCCTCTAACTATTGTCCACGTTTCTAACGGCGAAACTAAAGAAGAAATAGTTAGAGCCCGGCAACGAGGTCTGACCATATTCGCCGAAACTTGCCCGCAGTACATTACACTTACTGGTAAAGATCTCGATCGTAGTGGATTCGATGGAGCAAAATATGTTTGCTCGCCCCCGCCCCGTACATCTGACGAATGGTCCAAAATATGGTCAGGTATAGAACAAGGTGTTTTTGATTTATTTTCTTCAGACCACTGTCCGTTTCGTTTTAATGATTCAGCCGGTAAAGATGCTCCTGGTGCCCGAAAAAGCTTCCGTAACATCCCAAATGGTATTCCTGGTGTGGAAACTCGTTTGCCCATTCTTTTTTCAGAAGGCGTTATGAAAGGTCGGTTATCATTAGAACGTTTCGCCGCGCTCTGTGTGACTAATCACGCGAAGCTTTACGGTCTTTATCCCAGTAAAGGGGCAATTATGGTTGGTGCGGATGCCGATATTGCCCTGTGGAATCCGGAATTGAAAAAACCAATACGACAGGCGGACTTACATCATGGATCGGATTACACACCATGGGAGGGATTTGAAGTCACTGGATGGCCGGTGCGAACAATCCTTCGTGGCAAAACCATCATGCTTAATGGCCATCCGATTGGAAAACGAACTGGTATGCAATTGAGACGCGGCTTACCCAATCTCATGATTTAAGTGTACATTACTAGATGGTTGGTCTATAAAAAATTCCAAAAAAAATTAGAGATTTTTATCCTCCCTTCGAAGTTGCGATAGAACAGTTTTAATATCTTATAAACTATGTAAATCCAAATAAAATCCTAAAGCTTTTCAAAATAAGAATTACTAATCATCTAGTTAAAACCCAATTCTATGTTTAAATACGCAAGCTATTTTAGTTAGCCTTTATTTGTCCATTTTAAAGAAATTTTTAACACAAATATATCAAATCACTATCATTAAAAAACATTAGCCACCAAGTTAGGGTTTCACCCATTGGCTACTCGCCAACAAGCTAACTAAATTCAATAACGCATGTTTAAAGTGGGCCATACCAGTTTTCCGAATCATAAAGGCCACGCATTTACCATCGACCAGTTCGAGGCCCTTACAAATGAAAAAAATTCTGAAAACAAACCTATCAATAGTCAGCTGAGAAACCAGAGAGCCATGACCTTAATTGTCAAGTAAATAGCATTTCAAACAGAACGAAAATCGCCGTCTCGTTTACTCTTGAGCTCTGGATGATAAGTTGATACCGTAACCAATAAATAACTCAAATATTAGCTTCTTTCCTTTGAATTACGATTGCCAAGTTACGTCCTGAATATTTTAGTAAATCAAGATCATCCTTCTTCTTAGATAGATGTGATTGAAATTGGGGGACTGCACCCAAACCTGGACGTTATCCTCGATAATCACTAAAGTAAGGGTAAAATTGAATATTTGTATTTACGGAAATTTTAATTTGACCTGAAGTTCAATTTACGCCTCTTCTGTGCTATTTTCTAGAGTACTAATAACCCCACAAAACCGCTGTCTCTTTTAAAGTTAAAGAAGAAGCTATGATGGTGTGCAATATGATAAATAGAGAGCTTGATAATTCATTGGGTACGAGTGATTTAAAAAAAATTGCTCACTCGATTCGTTATAATGTGATTAAAATGGTGGCACAAAATGGACAGGGTTACGTTCAGCAGGGACTGGGTGCTGCTGATCTTTTCACCTACCTTTATTTTGCCGAGGCACTGTTGGATCCAAGAAATCCATCATGGGAAGAACGAGATAGAATCTTTCTCTCAACCGCGCACAACTCCGCTGTTTTTCACGCTACTCTTGCTGAGCGCGGTTTTTTTCCTAAAAGCCAACTAAAAACCTATACCAAAGACAATTCCGAATTAGAGATTAATGTATCTGAAAGACTGGGACCAGTCGTCGAAGCTACCTGTGGCTCTCTAGGGCAGGGTTTATCAGTTGCAACAGGGGTTGCTCAAAGTGCTGCCAGAAAAAATCAATCATATAGAGTTTACGTTATTCTTGGCGATGGAGAATTGCAGGAAGGTCAGATTTGGGAAGCTGCCATGTATGCCGGCAGTCAAGCCCTGGGTAATCTTTGTTTAATAATAGATCGTAATTATCTTCAAGTTGAGGGTCATACTTCGAGCGTTATTCAGATGGAACCAATTGAAAAAAAATTAGAGGCTTTTGGTTGGCAATGTCAGCGAATTAACGGCCATGATTTTCAATCTATGGAACTAGCCTTCATAGAGGCAAGAGCGTTTTTACAACAGCCAAGTTGTATTATTGCGGAAACTATTGTTGGTAAAGGGGTTCCCTCACTTGAAAATCAAATGAGCCATAATATGATTTTCCCTCAGCATTTGGCAGAAAAATCCCTCAAAGAATTAGAGTTGATGAGATGAACCAGTCGCACCTGCACCTTAATGACTTCACTCAAAAAGCTGGACGAAAACAAATCCCAAAATATTATGGAAATTGTCTTGTTGAGCTCGGCCGAAAAGATCTTAGTATTGTGGCTTTATCAGGAGATCTTGCGCCCGCGACCGAGTGTGATGAATTTAAAAAAGAATTTCCAACACGTTATTTCTCGGCTGGTATCGCTGAAGCCAATATGATCGGCCTCGCTGCTGGCATGGCTCGTAGCGGTGATAAGCCTTTCGTTCACAGTTTTTCAGTCTTCTTAAGTCGTCGTGCTTATGACCAGATTGCCATGCAGATCGCTTATCCTAAATTAAATGTAAAACTAGCGGGGTTTCTTCCCGGTTTGACGACAAATCTCGGAGTTTCCCATCAGGCAATCGACGATATCGCATTGATGCGAGCACTGCCCAATATAACCATAGTAGAACCGGGGTTCAATTTACAAATCAAACAATTGGTTATGGCAAGTGCCGACTTTAATGGCCCGGTCTATATGAGGTTGCATCGACCAATTAGTTTAGACGAGAGTTTTCCTTATCCTAGTGATTTTGAATTTGGAAGAGGTCAGCTCTTAATTGATGGAGACGACGCTATTGTCTTCGCTTCCGGGCACTCTGTGAAAGAAGCTATTGTTGCTTCTCGAGCATGTGCAGAAAAAGGAATTTCAGTAGCCGTAGCAAATATACATACTATTAAGCCCCTTGATAAATTATTTGTATTAGAACAAGCAAAGCATAAAAAGGTTGCAGTTACAGCAGAAAATCATTCTATTATTGGCGGTCTGGGAGCATCAATTGCCGAAGTCTTTGCCGAAAGTCAACAAGCCTTTAATAACGGCCTGAAGTTCAAAAGGATAGGTATCAACGATAAGTTTGCGGAGGGAGGCTCAACAGAATTTCTATTCGCTAAATATGGTTTGTCATCAATTCACATTGAAAACACAATCATAAACCTAATTGAAAATTGATAATCGTCAGCCTGAGAAAAAAATTTAACGCCATCTAGGATAGGGATGTAGAAGGTACTGAGTAAAATTTTCAAATATAAAGTTTTGAGTCAATTTTGACCCTTAAGTTATTAAAAGAGGAGGGATAAATGTCTAATAAATTAGCGATAGTCGTCGCTCCCACCGGAGCACTTAATAGTCGGAAGCTCACGCCTTTCATGCCATATACTGCAGAAGAACAAGCAGATGAAGCTAGACGATGCGAAAATGCCGGTGCTCCGATTTATCATGTTCATGTTCGTGATAAAAGAGGCGCGAACTCAGGTGACCCTTTAATCTATGGAGAACTCGTGAGTTGTGTGCGAAAAAAATCTTCGGCATTGATTCAGATTGGCGGAGCGTTGGGTCCCAGACGAGACCCTGATTCAGGTTTAATCAGCTACCCTTTCACTGAAGACGATGGATTAGCTGCACTCAAAACAAAACCAGCACCCGATCTGTTCACAGTTAAGATTGGTGCCGTTGAGTTGCAGGTTCCAGGAGAACAATATGAAACGGTTGGCTTACGTAATTCGCCCAAGTTTTTGCGAAAAGCTATTCCATACCTTGTTGAAAATAAGCTTTGTATTGAACTTGAAATTTTTGATGTGGGTTGTCTTTACAACGCAAAAAAACTTGAAGTGGAGGGACTTTTTAGCTCCAAGGGATTAAGCTCTCCCGGTTTCTATTTGCATTATGTTATGGGTCATGGAGGACAACCTGCCACAATGAAACATTTAATGTATATCTTTGAGGAAGGAAAGAGATTGTTTCCTGATGCCGAAGTTTGCGTGAGTGCAGCGGCCGATGACTGCTTCACCATAATTACAACAGCATTACTCCTAGGGTGTAATATGGTACGTTGTGGCATCGAAGATACACACAAACTTGCTAATGGTACGACGGCTAAAAGTAATGTCGAAATTGTTGAAAATGTGGTGCGTATTGCCAAAGAAATTGGAAGAAATATTGCCTCGATTGAAGACGCAAAAAAAATGCTAATGCCAGAGTAAAGGTAAATATATGAAAAAAAATTTCTTTTTTTTGACTAAGAGTCGAGTGCCCGTCAACCCTGTAAAACGCAAGTAAAATTTTTAATGTCTTCTTTATTTAAAGGAAAAGTGGTCTTAGTAACTGGGGCTGGCCGAGGCATCGGCTTTGAGGTAGCAAAGTTGTTCGCGTCAAAAGGAGCGATGGTCGTTGTTAATGATATTTCTCGAACAACCTTACCGAATAGTAACTCCACGATCCCAGGAGGCAACGCAATCCTGGCAGCGAAAAAAATCAATAGCGCTGGTGGAAATGCCATAGCTATAGAATGCGACGTGAGTGACTTTGAGGCAACAAAGCAAATGGTTGAGCGGATCATTGACGAACTGGGTGGCATCCACGTTCTTATTAATAATGCAGGATTCTTAACGATGGGGCTTTCTTGGGAAATAACAGAAAAACAATGGGATGAGGGTATAGATGTATGTCTCAAAGGAACATGGAATTGTACTCGACACGTACTTGAGCCGATGAAAAACAATGGCTGGGGATGTATTGTTAATTGTTCATCTATATCTGCACTCGGAACCGCCGGAGCCCCAGTATACGGCGCAGCAAAAGCTGGCGTTGTGGGTCTCACAAATTGTATTGCAATTGATATGCGCGAACACAACGTGACGTGTAACGCGGTTTTTCCGCAAGCTCATCAAACTATTGCTGAGAGAGAAGCCGAGGACCAAGAACTCTTTCGCTCACGGTTGAAGCACGGCCAAATATCAATACAAGATTATGAATACGTTCGCAAGCGGCCACACCCAAAAGCGGTGGCACCCTTCATCTGTTATCTTGCAACGGATGCGGGCCATAATATCAATGGAGGATTATTTTTCGTGCGAGGTGGAAAAGTTGCCGCTTATCCAAAGCCTAATCCCGATCGACAAATATTAAAAATGGAAAATCCCGACGATGGGATTTGGACGTTAGACGAACTGATTAAAAGAGGGTATGAGCTCCAGTGATATGAACTCAATCACAAGTAACCCAAACAATTTTGATTAGCCAAATAAACAAAAAAGCTTCGGAAGGTAATATGATTTATGAACTTGTCAAGTTTAACTGCAAACCCGGCTCTCATCTTTTGCTTGCTGATATTGACTCAAAGATAGGAGCAGAGATAAGAGGCGATAACTTCGGTAAGTTGGAGGGGTACTGGCTTACGGAACACGGAATTCTAAATCAAGTTCTAGTACTGAGATCCTATAAAAATTTACGTGAATTGGACATACTATCAGATAAATTAGATAAAAACCCTCGTTGGTCTAAAGAGTATGGCAAAAGTATAGATGGACTTGTTGTCAGTACCGAACGGTCTCTTCTAAAAGCTTTTCTGCCCTTTAAGACGCCAGAAAATGCAGGAAATATCTACGAATACAGATGCTACACCACAAAAAATGGAAAAGCAGACGCTTGGAGTAAGCTATTTATAGACGCTATGCCGGTAAGAAAAAAATATGGCTCACCCATCTGTGCCTGGATTACTAAGTTTGGTAAGGCCAACGAAGTATCTCATTTATGGTGCTTTAAAAGTCTGGAAGAACGGCTAGCATCACGAACACTGGCGGCAGCAGACAAGGCATGGCAAAATTTCGCAAAAAATGGCGGTGAGTTGCTTTGCAATATGTCCTCATGCGTAATGATCCCTCACCTTCATTCACCGCTAAAATAAATTGCTAGATCCAGGGACCTCAGAAAACTCCTCCTTTTCGCAACGGAAGACTTTGGCTACATTAATTAGAAGCTGGTGTTCTCTCGGTTGTTTCAAATACGCTGGAAAGTTAATTTACAAATACAAAAACAATGCTATCTAAATCAAATGAAAGTTATAACACTTACCATTTTCAGTTTTTATTTCTGCATTTATCCAGCGTGCTTCTAATTATTGATTATCAGTCACCCGTTTTAAATCCCATATAACCTGTAATACCGGTGGTTTGGAGAAACTTCGATACTTTTCAAGCCCATTTGCATAGCGCATGAATATTCTGGGCTTGCCCAGGACATTGTCTCCAAGAACTGCTTGCTTTTGGCATCAATATCTGGCCTGCTGCTGCTATAACGAAAACATGTTCAATCCACTTCTGGATTGCATCGGTTTCCGCTTCAATTTCCCGAATACTCCTTTTCTTTTCATATTCCAAGAGATTATTAAGACAATCAACGTGATACTGCTAAATTGCTCTCACATATTCTTTAGCTCTGCGGAGTTTCCAAGCACTCTGAATAAACACTTATTTTTTAAAACAGTGGACGCTAATACCAAAATGATTTTTCCGCCCTTCTTTCCATACTTTCCCAAACGTCAAAGACTGCCGACTAACTAATCCCATCTTTAAAAGTATGCCAGTCAAACCATCAAAACCAGTAGCAAAAACGACAATATCTGCCTTGATCTGTTCAATATGCGACAGGTTTATACCAAGCTTGTTGAACTCTCGTATGAGATTTTGATGAATATAAATACGCTCAGCATTTTCGCAATTGAAGGTCTCAAAACGATTTGGATCGATCGGTGGCCGTTTTGGGCAAATAGATATCCATTAATATAAGTTTTTCAGTCATATTTTCATAATCGATAATGTTTCATAATTCTTTTCTAATGAAATTGGATACCTTTTCATTTAACTTTTCATCCATCAAGACATCGTCGAACTGATCTTTAAATTGAAGGCCACGCACTTGCAATGCCATCTCCATGATTGATTTCCCTATTTCCTCTGGTGTTTCACGTAACTTGCGCGGACATATACCCCACGGATGTTCATGCCGTGATACCGGTATTTCTCATGCTATGATTAAGTTCAATCGTTGAATTTATTACTAAAATAGAAGTTTAACTTCGGATTACAGCGCGGGTTGCTAAAGTTTGGGATTCATTGCAAAACCACCAATATAGGGGCTATTACTGGAATTATTTTAATGCGAGTAGAATTTATGCCAACAACAACCACCAGCTTATTTTTAAAAAAATTCCCCTGCAAAGGGCCACTTGCTATTATAAAACGTGGCTCCGCCGTATTCGGATATCCCTTGAATACGAGGGAAATTTTCCTAAAACAGGCACCCGACGCTTGTTATTTAATACTTCGCACGTAATTGCTTCCCAGAACCAATCTCAACATAGCAATAACTAGAGTCCTCACGCCAGATTACTCTGGTGACCCTTTGATTAAATTAAATGTGGCATTTTAGATCTAATCTTTCTGTACGAAAATTCAAATACCGTAGGATTTCTGGCTGACCGAGAAATCGTTCTGTCTGCTGTCATTGGGTCAATAAGTCATGAGAAAAATAGAAACAATAGGTGTGACTCTTTGAATCAAAAAGTGGCTCTGGACAACGGTTCCAATTCCATGCTCAGCAACACTGCTACAAACCTATAATGAGATTACACCGCACCCTAACCTATTTCGCAAGAAGTCCAATGTATTCCAACTAAATAAAAAAAGGACGGTCAATCTCAAATCCAGAAAATAAAAATACTACTATATATCTAAAAATTATTTTGCCATAATCAAGGATGAGGTAACAAAGGAGAAAAATATGAAATTTTTGAAAGATAGGCTAGACGAATTTAAACACACCGACGATTTCCGTGAAAAAAAAGAAATTAGTAATGAATCTAGGCGGCGATTTTTTGAACTCACCGGAAAGTTTGGTTTTACGGCAGCCACCGTTGCAGCCGGCGCTGGCACACTTCTGAGTTCTGAAGCCTCAGCCTTCACTGCAGAAGAAGAAAAAGAAAGAGAGAATAGCGCAAAGTACTCTGCAATAATGGCAACAGCTTATCCACTTTGGAAACAAATTGGTTTCCCTTTCGGTGTCTCTGACGCCAAAAATAATATTCAAAATGCTACGAATGGAAGCGTTTATATAAAGATGGCACCCAATAAAGTGCTTGGTGGTGGAACTGAACTCGCCAAAAAAACTCAGGCCAATACTATCCAATTCGGGCAACATTCAATCTCTAATCTGGCACCCTTCGCGAAAGAAGTTGACTTGATAAACCTTCCATACTGGTGCTCCTTCAATCAGCAATTTTCAAATTTAGTGCATTCAAACGCTTGGAAAGAGATTGTAGAGACACCAGCCGCTTCTAATGGATACAAGATATTTACATATCTTGTTTTTGACCCCCGTACTGCCTCAGTGAGTAAGCGCTC
>MDTB01186632.1_pt1 | contig 12066 bp, 9 predicted proteins | sample 811161 | NCBI WGS metagenome assembly MDTB01 (sample SAMN05326650, study PRJNA326480) | marine metagenome | isolation source: seawater | place: Mediterranean Sea | collected 2009 | reverse complement strand
GCTGTTATTTCATTACTGTAATATCTTACATGAGCACTGGATTCTAATTTTACTCCGGTAAGGACATTCCCAGAAATTATTCTGGCATTATTTTCTTTTAATTTAATAAAACTAGAAATATTTGATCCAATTAATATTTTAATGTATTTTGGATTTGATACTGAAGATCCAGCTAAGGCAATTATTCTTTCAGCCGAAAACTTTCCTTCCAATAATGCCTTACCTATTATGGATAAATCCGGAAGGTTTAAAGTCCAGATTATATCCCCTTTATTAATAGGGGAAACCTTATTGATAATTGTACTTAAATTACCTGATGGATGAGGGCCTGAAACATTATGAATAATCACATCATTCAGTTCTCTTAAAAAACTATTGCTTTCTTTTCTAAGAGAAATGTTAATAGGACAATTGCAGAGCTTAGATAAAATTGATATTGCTTTTGAAATACTTTCTTTTTCGTCCTTGGTTATAAAATCAAAATCTGCAGCTAATGGTGATGAATCAAATCCAGAAATAAAAATTTCTTTTGGATTTGAATTCGGGTCAGCGATCACGTCATATGGACGTTGCTTAATAAACGGCCATAATCCATTTTCAAGAAAAAAGTCAATGATGTGAGCTGGTTCTTCAGATTTTATTTTTTCTATTTTTTTGTAAGAAATTACTTTATCAGCTTCTATTTTAATTTCTAAAACTCTTCTTCTATCACCTCTAACAATTTCTTTTATTTTTCCAGAAACGGGTGAGACAAATTTAACTCTATCAGAATTTTTATCAAAAAACAAAGCTTGACCAGCTTTAATTGAATCATTTTCCTTAATAAGTAATTTGGGAAAAATGCCATGGAAATCTGAGGGATAAATTGAAAAATCCTTTGAGAATTTTGCCTCTTCAATTTGAAGCGAAGGAGCACCTACTAATCTTAAATCTAAACCCTTGCTTACAACAATGTCTACAGACATAATTTTGATCTGTTAGTTTTCTAAATTAATTTCGCTGCAAAAATAAGCCAATATTGAAGATATTACAATTAATTTTTAATTATTTTTATGATGTTTTTTTAACAAAAATGAAAAAAAGATTCATTCTAATAAGCATCTTCTATTTGGTTGTAAAAATTGCATTTTCACAATCAATAAGCCCTGAGTTAGTAAAGTCTATTTCGTTTCAAAAACCAAATGATAAAATAGCCTCTAATCTTATTATAGGTAGCATTGGAGAGGGTTTTAAAATGTCATTTGACATTCTTTCAGGATTTGAGTTCGACTTATATTATCAATTAGAACACTGTGATTTTAACTGGAAAAAATCACAACTTTTGAAATCTGAATATTTGCTAGGATTTGATGATGTAAAAATCGAAAATTATTCAAGTAGTTTTAACACTTATCAAATTTATACTCATTACAGTGTAAGTTTTCCAAATTCAAATACAAGATTTAAAAAGTCAGGTAATTACATTATTAAAATTCTCGACGAATATGGGGAAGAGTTATTTAGAAGAAAGTTTATAATTTTTGAAAACCTAGCCACAGTTCAAGCCGAAATTAAAAGATCAAGAGACATAGAATTTATTAATGAAAAACAAGTTGTAAATTTTGAGGTAAACCCTATTGGTATTCGATTCAATAATCCAAGTCAAACAGTCAAAATAAAAGTTTTCAAAAACAATGACTTAAATTATATAATAGATAATATTAAACCTCAATATAATTTAGGTAAAAAACTGGTATATAAATACGACAAGGAATTGAGTTTTTGGGGAGGAAATGAGTATTTATATTTTGAAAATAAATTTATTCGCAACACCAATATTAAAATTAGGGGATTTGATCTAAATGATATTTATAGTAACTTTCTTTATACGCACATTCCAAAAAAAAATAAGAAATACTCATATAATCCAGACATAAATGGTGGATTTTTATTTGATGTAAATAATTCCATAAATCCCGAATTTGAAGCGGATTATGCAAACATTCATTTTTACTTAAACAAGCCAAATTTTTTAGATAAGGGCAGCAATATTTATGTTATCGGTGATTTCAATAATCACGAAATCTCTAAAAATCATATTATGTCTTTCAACCCAAAAACTAGTCAATATGAAGCAGTATTCAAACTGAAACAAGGTTTCTATAATTATAAATATGTTGTAGTGGATAGTAATAATAAAATTGTTCGTGGGAATATTGATGGGAATTTTGATGAAACCGAAAATGAATATAATATTATTGTATATTATCGAAACTATGGGGAAAGATATGACAGAGTCATAGGTGTCGGAAAAGGACTTTCACAACACATTACAAACTAAAAAAAATTCATTAATTTTATTTGTAATTATGGTAACACAAATAACTAAGGGAATTAAGATATCAGTAGAAACTTTTTTTCAAGGCACCTATTACAAGGAAAACAAATTGCATTATGCATTTGAGTATTCTATTTCCATTGAAAACCAAAGTTCAGACATTGTTCAGCTCAACTCAAGATATTGGGTAATATTAGACTCACTTAATGACGAAAAAGTTGTAAATGGGGAGGGTGTAATAGGTAAAAAACCTGTGATAAAGCCTGGAGAAATACACAAATACAAATCTGGATGTTTGTTAGCATCACCTTTTGGCGCAATGAGCGGTTTTTACAGAATGATTAACCTAAGTAACACTAATAGGTTTAAAGTAATTATACCTTCATTTAAATTAAGTGCACCATTTGCTACTAATTAGAAAAAAGTTAAAAATTAGTTGTATTTTCACGGACCAAAATAACGCATATGAGTACAGGTTTTTTTAAAGTTCCAAAAGCTAAAAACGAAATAGTTAAGTCTTATCGCTCAGGATCTTCTGAAAGAAATGATGTAATAGAAACTTATCATAGGATGATCAATTCTGTAATTGAGATTCCAATGTACATCAACGGAAAAGATGTAAAATCCAATGATAAAAAAACTATCAGACCACCACACAACCATCAAAAGGTTGTTGGTGAATATTATACCGCTGAACCGCAACACATTGATGACGCAATTGAATCGGCTCTTGCAGCAAAAGAAAAGTGGGAAAATATGTCATGGGAAAATCGATCTGCAATATTTATCAAAGCAGCAGAACTAATTGCCGGCCCATATAGATCAAAAATTAACGCTGCAACTATGATTGGTCAATCAAAAACAGTCCATCAAGCAGAAATTGATTCAGCTTGTGAGTTGATCGATTTTTTAAGATTTAATGTGGAATATGTTTCACAAATCTACAGCAACCAGCCAGAAAGTAATAATAATGCATGGAATAGAGTTGAATATAGACCTCTTGAAGGATTTGTTTACGCAGTAACCCCTTTTAATTTTACAGCGATCGCTGGAAATTTACCAACTTGTATGGCTATGCTAGGAAATGTTGTTCTTTGGAAACCAAGCAGTACTCAAATTTATTCAGCAAAAATCATTATTGATGTATTAAAAGAAGCTGGCTTACCCGACGGGGTCATAAATGCAGTTTATGGTAATGCCGCTCTAATAACTGAAAAGGCCCTCTCAAGAAAAGAATTTAGCGGACTTCATTTTACAGGGTCAACATCTGTATTTAATAGTTTTTGGAAAACCATTGGCGAAAATATTTTTAACTATAATACTTATCCGAAAATTGTTGGTGAAACCGGTGGAAAAGATTTCATTTTAGCACATAAATCAGCAAATCCAAAGCAAGTTTCAACAGCTATAACAAGAGGATCTTTTGAGTTTCAAGGACAAAAATGTAGTGCTGCTTCTAGGGGTTATATTTCTGAGTCAATTTGGGATGAAGTCAAAAAGAATCTTGATGATGATTTAAAATCTATTTCAATGGGATCACCCGAAAATTTTGAAAATTTTGTCACATCTGTAATCGACGAGAAATCATTTGACAAGATATCAAAATACATTAAAGATACTTATTCCAGTAAAGATGCAGAGGTAATTATTGGCGGGAATTATGATAAATCCAAGGGTTATTTTATTGAACCAACTGTAATTCTCACTAAAGATCCTAACTATGTAACAATGCGCGAGGAAATTTTTGGACCCGTCATGACAATATATGTTTATTCTGATGATAAATTTGAAGAAACACTTAAACTGGTAGACAAAACGAGTGAATACGCCCTGACAGGCGCAATTTTAGCATCTGATAGATATATAGTTGAGAAAGCAACAAAAGCTCTAAAACATTCAGCTGGTAATTTTTATATAAACGATAAACCAACAGGAGCTGTTGTTGGAAAACAACCATTTGGTGGTGCAAGGGGGTCTGGAACTAACGATAAAGCTGGAAGTATGCTTAACCTCTTGAGATGGGTTTCTCCTAGACTGATAAAAGAGACGTTTGTTACTCCGACAGACTACAGATATCCATTTTTAGATAAATAAATTAGTTAAAATCCTGAAATTCAGCTACTGCCGCTGATTGTGAGTTTATTGTTGTGTTTTCCGAATTAACAATAAAAGCAACTATGTAAGAATTATCCACTTGAATTTCTGAGTTTGACATATCTAATGAAAAGGTCTTTGTTATATCATCATAAGGTTGTGTATCATCAAAATTATCTCCTAGAATCCCAGTGAGGCTATGCACCAAAACATCATTATGAATGTAATCTTCTATTGGATTTCCCATTCCATAAAAGTAACTAGTATCGTCATAATTTAAATAATTAGATTGATCTGCAATCAATCCATTTTTAGTGACATAAACAACTAATTTATGGTCAATCAATGGACTGGAGGACACAAAACGAACACTAACATTCAGACTGCTATTTTCAATATGACTCTCAATCGATATTGCCAAGCTGTTTTGGACATCTATGTGATCATCGAGCAAATTTAAGTCATAAGGTTCAACCCACTCAGTGGTTCTATTTATTCTAGACTCTGGTAATCCAAATGGTCCTAATGCGCCTGTTAGCTCCTGTTCTTGAGGTAACGCAAATTGATCATTTTGATGTGTTGCAACAACAGAAATTTTATCAGCATAAAGTTCCCTTGCATGCTCTATAGCTTGTTTTACAGGTGGACAATATCCGCACCATGTTCCGGTAAAATCCTCAATTAATACTTTGTTAATCGGATTTACTACATTATAACTGATTTCCTCAGTGTTATATAACTGTCCGTTGATTAAATATTCAGCAAAGACAGTATAACTACCAATTTCATCATGAATAATATGATTACCTAAAATTTCAGATCCATCTACATAAAAAATTGATATATTAGAAACATCATTTTCATTTTGATCAAAGACATAAAATTGGATGTTTTGACCAGAGATGTAGGAGCTTTTTACGTTGATACCTGAAACAATTTCTGGCTCTTGTGTTAAATGGGGAAAATTCTCCTGATCACTACAGCTTATTAGCAATAAGGAAATAAAAAGAAATTTAAAAAATATTATTTTCATAGTTAAGAGGATTTCAAATTTACATATTTTGAAAATTAAATAAGCAATATTAAAAAAGAAAGTATATTTACAAGTGTTTATGAAAAGAATTTTACTTTTTTTAATCTTACTTATTTCCTTCTCTGCATACTCACAAAAGAGTATTCCAAATATAAATTTAAATGACCTTGAGGGAAAAAAAACTAAAATTTTTGATGTTATTGACGATAATAAAATCACTGTAATATCATTATGGGCAACGTGGTGTGTTCCTTGTATTAAAGAACTTGATGCAATTAACGAAGTTTATTATGATTGGAAAGAAGAATTAGATTTTAACCTGATAGCAGTTAGTGTAGATGATAGCAGATCAGTTAGAAGAGCTAAAGCACTAGTAAACGGGAAGGCTTGGCCATACGAAATATATTTAGACTCCAATCAAGATTTTAAAAGAGCACTAGGCACATCATTTATACCCCAAACTCTAATAGTAAAAAATAGAAAAATATTATATCAACACACTGGTTATCAGCCTGGTGACGAAGATTACCTTTATGAAAAATTAAATACATATGCGGATTAAAATTAAATTAATAGCAATTTTTATTTGCTTTTCCTACGTATCTCATTCTCAACAGAATACTTTCATTTATGGTAGTATTGAGAGCAACTCTCAATACTTACAAGATGATGAGGGTTTAAATTTTTATTCTCCCTCTGATAATTTTCGTTCTAACAATTATTTACAATTAGATTTTCAAAACGGAAATTTTTCATACGGAATTCAATATGAAAGCTATCTGCCTAGTGCTTTGTTAGGATATTCAGAAATATTTGACGGAAACGATGGAATAGCTCAATATTACATGAAATATGTAAATGAAAACAATGAAATTACTGTGGGATCATTTTATGAGCAATTTGGAAATGGACTTATTTTTAGAGCATGGGAGGACAGGCAGCTTGGTATAAATAATTCTATCAGAGGAATTAGATACAAATTTTATGCTAATAGAGTAGTAGAGATTTCAGCAATACACGGAAAACAACGATATGGGTTTAATTACTCAAATTCAGTTATATCTGGAGTTAATTCTAATATTAACATCTCTGAATTTTTAAAACTCAAGAAATTTGGTTTTTCATTAGGTTTAACCCATTTAAACAGATATCAAAAATTAGATGCCGGATTTGGAGAACCTGAAAATGTCAACATAAATGGATTAAGATTAAACTTCTACTATAAAGATTTTTATGTCAACGCTGAATTAGCTAAAAAAGGAAAGGATGTTTTAGCGAATGAAGGAGAAATATTATCGCAAAGAATGTACGATGGTACAGCATTACAAATTGATTTTGGATATTCAAAAAAAGGACTTGGAATAAACTCATCAATAAGAAGACTTGAAAATTTTAATTTTTACAGCGATAAACTTGCTGAGGGGAATGTTTACAACCAAAAAACTTTGAGCTTTGTGCCTGCTCTTACAAAACAACAAGATTATCTGTTAACAAATATATATGTTTATAACTCACAGCCCAGGTTGGTTATTAATAATGTTGAACAAAGGGTGGGAGAAATTGGGTTTCAAAATGACATCTTTTACTCTTTTAAAAAAGAGACTTTACTAGGTAAATTCAGAACCAAGTTAGCTATAAACTTTTCCTATTGGGGGGCTATAGGGGCAAATTTTAACGATGATGAATCTTATGATGTTGATTTTATCGGAAAGGGAGAAAAATATTATCAGGACTTCAACATTGAAATAAAAAACAGATGGAATAAAAACCTAAGTACCACGCTAACTTTTCTTGACTTGTCAATTGACAATGGCGTAGCACTTGGTGGTCCTCTGGGAGTCGATGGTAATATTGATGCTCATGTCGGGGTTTTTGAGCTTAATACTAAGGATAATAAAAACAGAAATAACAGGTTTGTCTTACAACACTTATGGACCAAGGAAGACAGAAAAGATTGGTTGGGTTTTGTTTATGAATTAGGAATTAGTAATAATATTAACTTTTTCATTTCGGATATATGGAACTATGGAAATTCTGAAAAGCTACACTATTATAACATAGGCGGAAGCTACTCAAAGGGAAGCGCTAGATTGAGTGCTAATTATGGTAGACAAAGAGGTGGACTGGTTTGTGTGGGTGGAGTTTGCAGATTCGTTCCGGAAAGTAATGGTTATAATTTAAGTTTATCTTACTCCTTCTAAGGGATCAAAACTTTCTTGGTAATAATCTGGTTTTCATCAGATTCAAATGACAATAGGATATACTGTTTAGAAAGATTTGTAATATCAATTGTATTATTACCAATTTGGATTGAATTTTGTAAAAGCACCTTACCATTAAGATCATAAATTTTCAAAGATAAATCATATTCTGAGTTGATATATAATTTATCATTTAGCAAATAATAATTAAACTTTAGACTATCAAAATTATCTACTCCTAAATTAGCTGAATAGTAATAGTGTATAGTGAAATCAGTTTGCAACTCAGCTTGACTCACTAACCCATCCCCATTTTCATCACACATATAAAATCTAAATGAATATTCAACCGGATCATTTCCATTCCCAGGATCAGAATTAAAAAAATGGTCGCCATCTGCAATTTGGGTATCACCAGCCCCTATGTATACGTATGGTTGAGCTTGATTTATCGGGTAAGATTGACCAAGATCAATTCCAAAATAACACTCCCCAAAACATAACTCCATCATACTTCCATCGGTGCCAGAAAAACTTTCAGCTTCTACCCTAACCCTTATAGTTTCAGAGGTATTGTTACGAATCTTGTAAGTGAAAGATGCATCAGGATATTCAACAGTGTCAAATTGTAAAATATCATTATCAGAGAAAGAGTTGCCATTAAGATCCTCAAGGGTGATTGCATATTCAACTTGTGAAAATGAATTAACAGAAAAAAATATTAGAAATATGAAAGATAATATTGATGAATTTTTCATTAAATTAGATTTTACAATAGATACCCAAATATAACAATTAGCTGATTACAATGAAAAATTACAAATATTTATTACTATTTTTTTTACTTATATTTCAAAAAAATGTTAGCCAAAATTTTGTTTCTACAAGCCCTGAAAACAAAAAAGCATTAGTGGAGAAATTTACTGGTATAAACTGTAACTACTGTCCTTGTGGGGATGTAGTCATATATGGTGCCGTCGATAGTAATCCTGAAAACATTATTGTGGTTAAAATTCATGAAGGTAGCTATGCTGTTCCAGGATCAGGTCAACCAGATTTTAGAACCAACTATGGGGATGCATTATCCAGTCAATCTTTGAATACCGGCAACCCTCAAGTTTCGATAAACAGACATTTTTTCCCCGATTATACCAGTGGTGGTGGAACTGCAATTAGTGCATGCTATTCTAACGCTAGTGGAATATCGATGCAAAGTCCTCCAACTTTCGCAATTGATGAAATTTTAGCTGAACCAGCATATTTAAATGTAGCAGCAGAAGCAGAAATTAACTATTCAACTAACACATTAACTGTTAATTCCGAGGTTTATTACACAGGTATTAGCCCAACCCCCTTAAATTACTTAAATATTGCTATTGTTCAGGACAATACGATTGGTTTCCAAGCAGGTTCATCACTTGCAGCTGGTGGAGCTAACTTTGTTCACAATGATAGGCTTGTTGACTTTATTACCGGACAATGGGGAGAAGAAATTACTACAGCTGAAGGAAGTCTAATTCAAACGACTCACTCATACAATATTCCAGATAACTACAATGGAATACCAGTAGTATTAGATGACCTAAAAGTTATTGTTTTTGTTTCAGAGTCAACCCAGGAGATTATAAATGTAACTAGAGCAGAAATGGAATATAACACTTTAACTTATGACTTATCGGTAGATTCAATTGACAGTCCCGTAATTGCTGGAAATCTTACTGAAAATGAAAGTATAACTGTAACAATCTCAAACAACGGTGATAATGATATATCAAATTTTGAAATGTCCTATGATGTTGACGGTGTAAATATTTCAACAGAAAATTATACTGAGACAATTTCATCTGGTGTAACAGCACAATTTACATTCGAAGTTACTTATGATTTTAGTGAAGTTGGTGATTACAATTTAGTAGTTTTAGCTTCTTTAAACGAAGATGAAAATCAAAATAATAATTCAATTTCTGAAATAATAACAAATGTAGGTGGTGGAGATTGCCCAGACGAATATGGTCCCCCAATTATTTGGAGAGAAAATTTTGAATGTTATGAGCCATTTATTTCTGAAAATATTGGAGATTGGATAATATACGATATTGACGGGTTAGCTACTTATAGCTCTGCTGCTATGGATTTTCCAAGTGAGACATATTCTGGTGCAGGATTTATTTATAACCAAGCCATAGCTACTGCTGCTAACGACCCCAATACAAATCCACAAGAGCCCAGCTGGTGGGAAACTTATGAAGGCAATCAAGGACTGTATTTCATTTCTTGTGTACCCTCTGGCTCAGTAACCCAAAATAATGACTGGATGATAAGTCCTGAAATTTCTTTGGTTAATATTGAATCCCCAACATTAAGATTTATGGCAAAAACCCTTAAAGACGATTGGGGTCTAGAGAGGTTTAGAGTTGCTATTGGAAATTCCACAAATTATAATGAATTTACGGTTATTTCAGAAGGTGCATATTTGGAAGCGCCCACAGATTGGACATTATATGAGTTTGATTTGTCAACTTACGAAGGTCAAAATATTAGAGTTGGAATAAACTATGTCAGTAATGATAAATTTGTCTTACAAATGGATGAATTTGTAGTTGAAGGAACACTGGGTTTAAATGACAATGAAATTTCAGATTTTGAATATTATTTCGATAGGTTTAATAATTTATTAAGCATTAGCTCAGGAGAAATATTAAGAAATATTGAAATTTTCAATATGTTAGGTCAAAAAGTAGTTGAGAAAAAGATTAATAATTATAACTATCAGCTCTCTCTATCAAATCCTTCTACATCAATTTATTTTGTTAAGGTTGAAAGTGATAATGGAATAAATACTTTTAAAATAAGTGTAAGGTAAACTAGGCTGGGATAAATACAATCTTTTTATTATTGAAATAGTGGAGGTCAAAAATATCTTTGATATCCACTATTTTTTTTTCTTTAATATTGATTAATTCGTTATTAATATCCCCTCCCTTAAGCGCAATTATTCCATTTGAAATTCTGTGTTCAGAATTATTATTAAATCTTCCTTTTGACCATTTTACCAAGTCAGGGATTTTTGCAACAGCCCTTGTTACTAAAAAATCGTATTTACAATTTAAGTCCTCAGCTCTGGACCATTCAAATTTGACATTCTGAAGTTCTATTTCCTTCACAACCTCTCGAACTACTCCTATTTTTTTTTTAATGCTATCAACCAAAATAAAGTTACTCTCAGGGAAGATTATTGCCAGTGGAATACCAGGAAATCCTCCTCCTGTTCCTAGGTCTAAAATTGTAGTGTTTTTTTTAAATTTTATGAACTTTGCAATGGCTAGAGAATGAAGAACGTGTCTAAGGTATATATTTTCGATATCTTTTCTTGAAATGATATTTATTTTATTATTCCAATACTCGTATATGTTTTTCAACTTAGAAAACTGATCAATTTGTTTTTTGTTCAGATCTGGAAATTGGTCAATAATAATCTTCATATTTAAAGTTATTAAACAAAAGTATAATATTGTAAACAAAAATTTTAATAATTAAGACTATGTATTATTTTTAGGCAACTTAAAATTATGGAACATTATTTATCTAAAAGAGTAAAAAATCTTGCAACTTCCCAGACACTCGCTATGGCTGCAAAAGCAAGGGAACTTAGAGGTCAAGGAAAAGACGTAATTGGCTTGAGTTTAGGCGAACCTGATTTTAATATTCCTGATTTCATTAAAGATGCTGCAAAAAAAGCTATTGATGAAAATTATAATTCATATACCCCAGTAGATGGTTATTTAGATTTAAAAAAAGCCATAATAAAAAAATTTGAAAGAGATAATGGATTAATATATAGTCCATCACAAATTGTGGTTTCAACAGGTGCTAAACAAGCATTATATAATATTGCATCAGTACTTATAAATCCAGGTGATGAGGTAATTTTACCCTGTCCATACTGGGTTAGTTACGCTGATATTATAAAATTAAAAGGAGGTATTCCAGTTGAAGTAAAAACCGACATTGAAAACGATTTTAAAATGACCAGTACGCAACTTAAAAGTGCCATTACAGAAAAAACAAAAATGATATGGTTCAGTTCTCCATGTAATCCTAGTGGATCTGTTTATTCTGACGAAGAACTTTCGGTACTCTCAAAAGTACTTGAAAATAATGAAAACATTTTTATAGTTTCTGATGAAATATATGAACATATAAATTATAAAGGTGGTCACAATAGTATTGGAACTCATAACGCAGTAAAAGACAGAACAATAACTGTAAATGGTGTTTCTAAAGCTTTTGCAATGACTGGATGGAGAATAGGCTATATTGGTGCCCCAGAATGGATTGCGAGAGCTTGCAATAAAGTTCAAGGTCAGGTAACAAGTGGTGCTAATTGTATAGCACAAAGAGCAGTAATTACTGCCCTAAAT
>MDTB01062262.1_pt1 | contig 12066 bp, 14 predicted proteins | sample 811161 | NCBI WGS metagenome assembly MDTB01 (sample SAMN05326650, study PRJNA326480) | marine metagenome | isolation source: seawater | place: Mediterranean Sea | collected 2009 | reverse complement strand
TTCGGAACGCCTACTACGAGGACAAACGACGCCGGCTTGCCGAGGCGAGTGTCGGCGAGAGCGGCAACGTACTCATTTCGGTGAACGACGACTTCCTCGGCCAACCGGTCGATGCGTCGGCGTCAGGCGACATCACCGCCTGATCCAGTTTCCGTCAGGGAGCCGCTCCCAAAACCCGACACACCACGTCGCGGGAAGGGACGGGTCGATGATTTCGTGCGCAAGGGCCTCATACGGCTGGAGGTCAGCAACGCCGTAGGCGAGGCTCACGTGGAGCCAGTCCTTTGGGCGGAGCGCGTCCTCGCCGTGCTCCGGTCGATCGGTGGTCGTGACCGTCTCGATGATCTCGAGCAGCTGCCTCGAACGAAGTTCGAGGCCAACCCAACCATCGCGTGCGCCCAAACGCTCGACAGCGACATCGTCGGGCTCACCGAATGCGTCAACGGCCGAACCGAGCGCTGCCAAGACCTCACCGACCCGATGGTCAGCGCGTCGAAAGAACCCGGTGAGGGTGCAGTGCACTGGGTAGGACTGGGCGATGGTCGGGCCAAGCCGAGCGGTGGCTTCGTCGAAGTAGCGCTGGGCTGCGTCGGCAAGTGGCCCCATCGGCCAAGCGTAAAGAATCAATTCCCGTTCGCTCACGGGCCAACGAATGCCGTCTCGCCGCCGACGACAGCACGTCGCACGCGGGGTGGTTGCCGGTCTGCAGGCGGCTCGACCACAACGATGTCGGCAAGCTGCCCGGAGCCCAGACGGCCGCGATCGGTCAAGCCGGCGACGTCTGCGGGGACGGTCGAGACGGCCCGCCACGCCGCTCCCATCGATGCGATGCCGTGCTCGACGAGGCAGAACGGGGCAGCCAGCAGCGACGGATAGTGGTAGTCGGAGCAGAGCAGGTCCCCGGCGCCAGACGCCCAGGCCTCACGTACCGACAGGTTGCCAAGATGCGATGTTCCGCGAACGAGGTTTGGGGCACCGAGCAACACGGCGATGTCGTGCTCTCGATATCGCTTCGCAAGTTCGATGGATGTCGGGAACTCGGCGATCGCAACTCCAAGGTCAAGATCGCGCTGGAGGTCTTCGACCGTGTCAGCGTCGTGGCTTGCTGTTACGCATGACGCGATGCTCGCCACCTCGGCAAGGCGTAGCTCCTGACCGACGCCCTGCTCCCGCTGGCTGAGCGCATCGGTGTGGAGTTGTTCGAACCGCTCTGCCGATACACCGGTCCGGCCGATCTGGGTCGCCGAGATCGCATCATCGGTGTGGTCGTTGAAGGACAGCATCGTCACGACACCTTCAGCGATCCACGCCTCGAGTTGCTCAAGATCGTCGGTATTGGCCCGCTCGTGGCGGACGTGAATCTCGAGTCGTGGTGCGGAGGTGGCTCGCTGCGCGCACGCGTCGACAAGCGCAGCCAAGCTGGCGCGGCTGCGTAAACCTGGCTCCCAACTGTCGGTAGCCGACAGGTAGGCCGTCGTGATACCTGCCCCAAGCAACTGCACGTCGTTCGCCATCAACGCAAGGCCGTAGTCAATCGCAACGCCGTCGCGCGGCATGAGGGCACGCTCGAAGGCGTCGCCGTGGATATCAATGATTCCGGGAAGCACAAGTGCGCTTCCCACATCCTCCGCCGGTACCGCCTCGATGTCGCCGTCCGTGAGCACGCGCGTGATCACATCCCCGTCCCACTCCACGACCCCGCGAACGACGTCGTCCGCTCCGTCGATCAACAGGTGTCCTCGCAACGCTGGCATGAAGCGGATCGTACGGCGCCGAGGTGAACCCGCTCCTAAGTTTGGGTGAAGCTACGAAGAAGCAGTTGTCATGACAACTTGACTGCTTCATGATGACTGCATGCGCAGCGATGCCGAGCTCCTCGAGGACTGGGAGCACAATGGCTTTGTCCGGCTCACCAGCAAGCTCGACGCCTCGGCCCTGCCCGATCTTCGCGAAGTTGTCGGCGACATTGCCTCTGGCAACTACCGCCATCGTGGCAACAGCCCGGTGCTCGTACATCACGAGCAGACACCGGACTACCTCAAACGATCGGCCGATACACCGTGAGCCACATGCCCGAGATCACGTATCACGAAGTCGCCGACGAACTCGCCGAAGAGATCGAGTCTCTGGAGCCGGGCGATCGGCTGCCATCGGAAAACGAACTCGTTCGGCGCTACGGCGTGAGCCGAATCTCTGCGCGGGCGGCGCTGCAAGAGTTGGAACGACGCATGCTGGTGCGCCGAACCCGCGGATCGGGCACACGCGTTGCCCTTCGGCTCCCGTATCCGCTGCGAGCTGGCACCACACCAAGTTGGGGGCAGCTTGTTCGCGAAGCAGGCCACACGCCGACCTACGCGGTCGACAGCATCCGCTCTGAGCGCGCCAACGCTGCGATTGGTCGGGCGCTGATGATTCCCCGCGGCCGGATGATCACCCGGGTTCAACGGCGAATGTTCGTCGACGGTGAGGTCGCGGCCTGCCAAAGCCACTGGCTTCCGAGCGACGAGGTCCCGAACATCTCGGACCACCATGATCCTTCCGGGTCGCTCTCCTTGACCCTCACCGGCCATTTTGGCTTCGAACTTGACCGGGCCTGGTCTCGGGCGAAGCTCGCTGTGCCGACGGTGGAGATTGCTGCTGATCTTGAGTTGACCGGTCGACCTCCGATTTGGCGGGTTGAGTCGCTCAACCACTGCGAGCGTCGCCGTCGACCCGTCGAGTATGCGATTGCGTGGAATCGCGCCGACGTCTTCGACGTGTTGCTCGAACTCGGACCATCCGACGGACCAACGGAGATGCGATGACAGAAATCCCGAGAGCTACAAGCGATGCCTCATTTCGGGCGTCGATGCTCGCCCAGGCCGACGCCGCCTCGCTCGCCGTGGTCGCTGACGAATGTCTGGCTGCAGCACCGACCCCCCGGGTGCACTTCGGCCCTGACGTCGGCACGATCATGCTGACGATGCGGGAGCCAGTAGAGGCAACCCGGTTTCACCTCGGCGAGGTGCTCGTCACCCGGTGCCAGGTTCAGCATCGCGAGACGGTTGCCTGGGCGATGCGCATGGGCGACGACCGAGCGTCAACCCTTGCCGCTGCGGTATGCGATGCCGAGGTCGCCGCCGCTGGGCCGGCGGCGGCGTCTGTCGAGCGTCTCGTCGCCGAAACCCGTCGCCACCTTGACGCCGAGCGCGCCGAGGAATGGCGCGAACTTGAGCCCACGATCGTCGCCTTCGAGGAGATGGACTGATGGCCGTTCCTGTTCTGACTGGCACACCGAGTCAAGCGGCGTTCGACGCCATCTTGCGCTCGCTTTCTGAACCCGGCTCGATTCGGCAGTTGCCACCGAGTCCGTCTCCGGAGGTTCCGGCCTATGCGATGGTCGCTCTGGCTCTGGGCGACATCGATCTCGGTGTGTGCGTCGACGACGATCCGATGCACCCGGTGGCTCTCATGCTGCGAGCCGCTACCGGCATGACGATCACGGGTCGAGACAACGCACAGTTCGTTGTATGCAGCAACGAGGCGGTGCCGGTGGGCAATCTGCTCACCGGCACGGCCCTTGCCCCCGAAGACGCTGCCCGCCTCACGATCGCAGTCGACGATCTCGACGCCGATGGCGACGGTGCGGTTGTCCTTCGTGGTCCGGGGGTACCCGGGGAGCGGCGACTCTGCGTTCGCGGCCTTGACCGGAAGACGCTGCTCAGCCTCGGCCGAACGTCCGGCACCTTTCCTGCTGGCATCGACACCTGGCTGGTCACCGCAGAAGGGCGGATCGCGGCGATTCCCCGAAGCACCACGGTCACACAAGGAGAACACTGATGGGTTACGTCGCAGCAAAGGGCGGGTTTGATGCCATCCAGGCAGCTGAGACGCTTGTCCGACGTCGTCGGATCGAGGGCCGCAGCTCCTGGCTTGAGCTCGATCAGATCGTCGATCGGCTCCGCTACTCGGTCGACCGAGTCATGGGCGAAGGTGGCCTTTGGGACGAGCAACTCTCCGCTCGGGCCTTCCGCCAGGCCGAGGGAGACGTCATTGAGGCAGCTCACCTCATCCGGGCCCACCGCTCAACACTTCCGCGCTTTGGGTACGCCCGTGTTGTGGACGCCGACGAGATCGATGTGCTCCGGCGCATCGTGCCTGCGTTCCGTGAACCTCCGGGCCCCCAACTCCTCGGTCGCACCCTTGACTACACCGGCCGACTCCTTGATCAGACGCCGGAGGACGAGGGTCGTCGCCAGGCCGCCGAAGCTGCCGCCAACCGTCGTGAGCGCGTCGTCTCGACTCCAGTGAGCGCTGATGAGCCGACGGTGGACCAGCGGGTTCCAGGCCGGCTAATCGACGTACTGCGTAACCTCGACGCGCTCGTTGACCGCCGCCGAGACGATGACCCTGAACCGGTCGACATCAGCCGTGTCGCCGCCCGTCCGGGTGCACCCCGGTCAGCTCGGCTCTCGACCATGGCGCGGGCCGAAACCGGGGCGCTCGTGCAACTCTGGTATCGAAACATTCTCGGACCGGACCGCAACCTCCACGAGGTGACCCTCGGCGAGGTTCGCCACGGTCGTCTTCCTATCGAGGTCCAAAACCCGCTCACGGGAGAAACCGTCCCCATTGGTTCGGTTCGAGTCACCGAGGTTGAGGCCATCGAGGATCTCGACGGTGTCGAGGAGGATCGCACTCGTTTCGACGTCGGCTACGGCATCTGCCTCGGCCACAACGAACGCAAGGCGATTGCCATGGCCAACCTCGATGTCGCCGTCGATAGGGCGGCGGGCGACGGTCCGCTTGAGCAGTCGGTTCTGATGACGACCGACGGGCTCGACGCCTCCGGCTTCCTTGAACACCTCAAGCTTCCGCATTACGTCACGTTCCGCTCGATGATGGAGCGCAAGACGGCGATGCGCGAGGCCGCTGGCACCAAGCGGCAGGAACGCCTCGCTCAGGGCCGTTCGGACTGCGAGGTCACCGACGTATCTGGCGACGCTGGTGCTCCTGTCGAACGAGAGGACGTGCTGCGATGACCCTTGCCGACGTTCTCGCCACGACCGGCCCGGCACCAGCGTCTGAGGTCGCCGTCGAACTGACGCCCATCCTTGACGAGTCGGCAAAGCGTGAGATTCGTCGAGCGGTACTCACCGCCATTGCTGTGCCGGGCTACCAGGTGCCGTTCGGTTCGCGAGAGATGCCGGTCGCCCGTGGATGGGGTTCCGGTGGCCTCCAAATCTCCCTTGCGGTCGTCGGGGACGACGATGTCGTAAAGGTCTATGACCAAGGTGAGGACGGTGGCGTGAACGCAGCCAACCTTCGTCGACTGATCCGTCGTTCCGAGGGCGTCAAGACCACAACCGACGCCCGTGAGGCTTCGGTGATCCAAACCCGCCACCGGGTTCCCGAGGATGAACTGATCGCGGACCAGATCCTTGTCCTTCAAGTGCCTGTGCCCGAACCCCTCCGCGGGATTGAGCGCGACATGAACGAACTGCGTCGAATGCACGCCGAGGCCGACTACGCCCGGATGTGGGTGAGTCTCTACGAAGACATCGTCCGCAATGGTGTCATCACCCGAACAACCGGCTACCCGTGCCTCGTCGACGGGCGCTACGTGATCGCAACCACCCCCATCCCGCGATGGGACGTTCCGCCGCTCCATCAAGCGAAGTTCCTCTCGCTGTTCGGCGCTGGTCGCGAAAAGCGGATCTACGCGATCCCGCCGTACACGGATGTGGAGCCACTGACCTTCGACGACGTCCCCTTCGAGGTCGAGGAGGTCAGCGAGCCGTGCCGCTGCGGCCTGATCTGTCCCGGTGACGAACAGGGGGCTTATCTGGTCGAGCTCCCGGCACAGGACGGCACCTCGCAGTGGGTGTGCAGCGACACCGACTGGTGCACCCGGCATCGCGTGGCCAACGGCGTGCTCGGCAGCGAAGCCCTCGACGACGCCGACGAACTCTGGTGAAGGGAAGGCTGTGAGCGATTGGATGCTCCGAGTCGAAGGACTCGGCAAGATTTACGGACCGGGCGGCCCGGCTGACGTTGAGGGCACCGGCCCCGAGTTCGGTCGATCGGTCAGCCCATCGACCGGCGCAGTCGTCGGCTGCTGGGACGTCGGCTTCGAGGTGGCGGCGGGCGAAGCGCTCGGCGTGATCGGTGAGTCCGGATCTGGCAAGTCGACCGTTATGCGCTGTATCGCTGGCGACCAGACCGCGACGACGGGTTCGGCTCACATCCGAACCGTCGACGGTGGTGAGGCCGACGTCATGGGGTTCGACCCGTCCCGCCGCCGATCGCTGCGGGTCGACGAGCTCGCAGTGGTCTATCAGGATCCCTCGGAGGGGCTTGATCTCCACGTGTCAGCGGGCGGCAACGTCGCCGATCGCCTCACCGCCGCTGGATGGCGCAACTTCGGCGACATCCGCCGACGGGCCGCAGAGCTTCTGGCCCGGACCGAGGTCCCACTCGATCGTATGGATGATCCTGTCTCGACCTTCTCAGGAGGTATGCGCCAGCGGGTCCAGCTCGCCAAGGCGCTCGCCAACCAGCCGTCGGTGCTTTTGCTCGACGAGCCGACTACTGGCCTCGACGCCTCGGTCGCGGCCGGAGTGCTCGACCTCATTCGCGATCTGCTCCAGGAGACTGGCGTCGCCGCGGTGGTTGTGAGCCACGACTTCGCCGTCATCGAGATGTTGACCCGCCGCTCACTCGTGATGCATCACAGCCGCGTCGTCGAGGCCGGCCTGACTGACCAGTTGCTCGAAGATCCGCAACATCCGTATAGCCAGCGCCTCGTCGGCGCTGCCCGGGGGTGACAATGCCGTTTCAGAACCTTTTGACCGTTCGAGGGCTCACGAAGTCCTTCACGCTCCACGCCGTTGACGGGCGTGTTGTCCGGGGCCTTTGCGGGGTCGACCTTGACATCGTGGAGGGCGAACACGTTGCGCTTGCCGGCCGATCTGGGGCCGGTAAGTCCAGTTTGTTGAAGTGCGTACACCGCACCTACGTCGCCGACGATGGGGTCGTCGTGTATCGCCGGGCCAACGGAGACGCCGTCGACCTGTTGTCGATGAGTGACAGCGACGTTGCTGATCTGCGCTCCCAGGAGATCGGCTATGTCTCGCAGTTTCTCCGCGCTGAACCCCGACGGGGGGTGCTCGACGTTGTCGCTGGTGCCGCTCGACGAATGGGAGTCGACGAGGGCGAGGCCCGAGACCGAGCCGCCGACGTACTCCGCCGGGTCAACATTGATGAGTCTCTCTGGTCGACGTATCCGACGTTGCTTTCCGGCGGGGAGAAACAGCGGGTCAATCTTGCGGCCGGCATCGTTGAGGCGCCGCGTCTGTTGTTGCTCGACGAGCCCGTATCTGCGCTCGACCCGGCGAACCGGGTCGCTGTGCTCGACATCCTCTCCGACCTCACGTCGCGTGGAGCCACAGTGCTCAGTGTGTTCCACGACATCGACGCCATGCGCGTCCTCGCCGACCGGGTGGTCGTGATGGAGGACGGCGTCGTCGTCGATCACGGCGAGGCCAATCAGGTCCTCGATCGCAACCTTGAGCGCGAGCTTGTCTGACCCCCCCCGATCACTCCTCCCGAACGAGATCACCATGACCACTGCCATCACCGACGTTCGCGTCGTTCTACCCACTGCCATCACCGACGACGCGACGGTCATTATCGACGAAGGTCGTATCGCCCAAATCACGACCGGCAGGGCGCCCGCCGGTGCCCGCTCCGGCCACGGTGCGCTGCTGTTGCCCGGGCTCGTCGATAGCCACAGTGATGGCCTCGAGAAGGAGATTGCTCCTCGTCAGACCGTCCGCTTCCCGCTCGACTATGGCCTCCGCTCGTTTGAGGGTCGGGTCAGAGCGGCCGGTATCACCACGATCTGCCATGGCGTTGGTTATCAGGAGAAAGCCAAAGCGGGTCGCTCCGTCGAGCGTGCTCGAGAGACGGTTGCTGCGATCGCCGCCCGCAGCCGCGAGGTTGACACCGGCGTCGACCATCGCGTGCTGTACCGGTTCGAGGCTCGCGACCCCGAGGCGCTCACGCCGCTCCTGGAGGACCTCGGCTCGTCCCCCAAGAACGACGTCGCTCCGCTCTTGAGCTTCGAGGACCACACACCTGGGCAGGGTCAGTTCCGAGATATCGCCCAGTACGAAGCCGCCGTCGATCCGACCACGCTTCCTGAAGGCGAGACCGTGCAGTCCTATGTCGCCCGCCTCAAGGCTGAGGGTGATGCCATGCTCGCCAGCCGCCAAGAAAACCGGGCCCGGCTCGCGCCACTTGCCCGCCGGGGAGATCTCCGCTTGCTGGCCCATGACCTCGAGACCATCGATGACGTGGCCGAGGCAGTTGATGCCGGTGCGACGATCGCCGAATTCCCGCTTTCCATGGACGTGGCCAAGCACGCGAAAGCCGCTGGCATGACGACGGTCATGGGGGCGCCCAATGCACTTCGTGGACACTCACACTCGGGCAACACGTCGGCTCGGGACCTTGTCGTTGCCGGTCTCTGCGACGTGCTTGCGTCGGACTACATGCCGTCGGCGATGCTTGCCGCTGCGTTCGCCATGGCTGCCGCCAACGTCTGCACCTTGCCCGAAGCGGTCGCGCTGATCACCTCAGGGCCGGCGACGATGATCGGTGAGGTCGATCGCGGCCGTATTGAAGTCGGTGCGCTTGCCGATCTGATCCTGGTCGATGATTCTGGCGCATGGCCGGTCGTGCTCGATGTTCGTCGAGCGGCTGATCATCCCGTTCGCGGCGACATTGGCGCATGAACCGGCCTCATCCAGCGCTCACCGCCTCCGCTGAGGCTGCGTCGATGGCGTGGGCCGATGCCGTGGGCCGCTTCAGTCGCGACGAACTTCTCGAGTTCGTCGCAGACGGCGCTGATGGAACGCCATCGTCTCGAATCGATGTGATGGTCGAGGCTGAAATCCTTCGCGCTGTCGAGCCCTTCGGCATTGATGTTGTGAGCGAAGAGATTGGGCACGTTGACAATGGATCTAGCGTGGCCATGGTCGTGGATCCTGTTGACGGAACCGGCAATGCGACCGCAGGCATTCCAATTTCGGCCTTTACGGCGGCGATCGCTGTGGATGGCCGTTTCACCGAAGGCCTGACTCATTGGTTTGCTGATGGTCGCCGTTGGTGGGCTCACGTCGATCAGCCGATTGCGCCATCGACGTCGGGTCGCACAGAGTTAGACGGAGCGCTGCTCTCGATGATTCGACCGAAGGGCAGTGGGGACGGGTTCCTCGCAGTAGCAAGGCGGGCATCTCGCATTCGCGTGCTCGGCTCATCGTCGATCGAGGCCGCGCTTGTTGGTGACGGTGTTCTTGACGCATTTGTCGACGCTGGCAGTCGTACCCATCGTCTTGTTGATCTTGCGGCGGCGACGGTGATCGTCGAACGGGCCGGTGGCGTTGTTCTCGACGTGCATGGCGAGCCCATTGTCTTCACGACCGAGATCGACACCCGCTGGTCAGGTGTCGTGGCGGCCACCCCGGAGCTCGGTCGAGCGATCGTTGATGAGGTTCGGTCCACGCTGAAGAACGGCGGAGAACGCGTGGTCGATGAACCTCTGAGCTGAGGTCTGAGGTTTCCGGCCGAACAGGCCCTGACCCTTTCGTGGCGTGACGTTTCCGGGGTCAGTCGCGAGCGATGCCGACGAGTTGGAGGACGTACCAGAACAGCGTCATCACTGAGCTGAAGAGCGCCAGGGCGCCAGCGACGTGCGCCGCAACCGGGAACTGCCGGATGATCGTCTGGGTCTGGTAGAGGATCGCAGCGCCCGTGAGCGCAACCATGCCGACCGAGAACCACACGCCGAGGCTGAGACCGAAGACGATCGCACCGACGATCAGGGCGAGCGCTGCGACGAAGCCGTACATCACGATCGGACGAAGGAACGAGAGATCCTTGCGGGTGACGACGGCGACGATCGTGAGGCCGGCGAAGGCGACCGCCGTGATCAGCCCGGCCGCGGCGACCGAGGTGGCGCCGTCATCGGCGACCCGGAAGAAGTAGTGCAGCATCGGCGCGAAGAGGATGGCGTAGAGCCCGGCCGAGCCGAACAGGGCGGCGTACTGACGCTGCGGGTTGAGCAGGTCGGCGGCAGCATTGGTGACGATCCACTGGCCCACCATGAAGCCGCCGAGAATGAGCAGCCACGAGAAGCCGCTGCCACGCACGAAGTTGTAGATGCCTTCGGCGATCGGTGTGTTGAGCAGGACGGCTTCGATGCCGGCGAAGGCAACGATGGCACCGAGAAGGTGCTGGTAGACGCGGATGACGAAATCGCCGCGGGTGGTTTCGTCGAGCTGGATAGCCGGTCGAAGATCGACGTCGCTGTACGACATGCTGGGGGTGCTCCTTCAGGAACGGTTGGGATCGAGGTCATCCTACCGACCTCTGACCCGCTGGTTCGTTCGCAAGCGGCCGAAGCGCGAGGTGGAGGCGGCGAGTGCGCCGGATTGCGGGGCTGTCGAGGCCGCCCGTTAGCCTCGGCAGCTGATTCGTCGGAGGTTCCCCCGTGGCCAACCAGTGGTTCGAGACCGTCGCCATCGCCCAGCAACGTGCGAAGAAGCGTCTGCCCAAGTCGTCCTATGGCGCGATCGTCGCAGGGGCCGAGGCCGGCGTCACGATGCGCGACAATTTTTCCGCCTTCGATGAGCTCGGCTTCCGTCCCGTCACCGCCGGCCAGCCCGCCGAGCGGCAGATGGACACGACGATCATGGGTCAACCGTCGTCGATGCCGGTCATGATCTCGCCCACCGGCGCTCAGGCCATCCACCCCGACGGTGAGGTCGGCGTGGCCCGAGCCGCTGCCAACCGGGGCATCCCGATGGGCCTGTCGTCGTTCGCGTCGATGCCGATCGAGGACGTCATCGAGGTCAACGGCCAGACCTTCTTCCAGATCTACTGGGCCGGCGACAAGGACTCGATGGTCGCTCGCATGGAGCGGGCGAAGGCCGCCGGTGCCGTCGGCATGATCCTCACCCTCGACTGGTCTTTCAGCCACGGCCGAGACTGGGGCAGCCCCCAGATCCCGCAGTCGTTCACGATCAAGGAACTCCTTCCGCAGGTCCCGGCGGTGATCCGCAAGCCGAGGTTCATGTGGTCCTGGATCAAATCCGGGAGCATCCCGAAACTCGGTGTGCCGAACTTCGTAACCGACGGGTCGAAGCCGCCGGTTTTCTTCGAGGCCTATGGCGCCTGGATGATGACACCTCCGCCGACCTGGGAGGACGTGGCCTGGCTGCGCTCGCAGTGGGACGGCGAGTTCATGGTCAAGGGTGTCGTCCGGGCCGACGAAGCCCGGCGCGCCGTCGACGCCGGCGTTACCGCCATATCGGTTTCCAACCACGGCGGAAACAATGTCGACTCTGCGCCCGCTTCGGTCCGTGTGCTGCCCGAGATTGCCGCAGCGGTCGGCGACGACATTCAGGTCGTGATGGACGGTGGTATCCGCCGTGGTTCCGACGTCGTGAAGGCCCTGTGCCTCGGCGCCGACGCGGTCCTCATCGGTCGCGCGTACCTGTGGGGCCTTGCCGCCAACGGCACCGCCGGCGTCGAGAACGTGCTCGACGTCATCCGGGGCGGTATCGACGCCACGATGCGAGGCATCGGGGTCGGATCCATCCATGACCTCACGGCCGATCACGTCATCGTGCCCGACGGCTTTTCGCCGCCGCGGATCCGCTGACGTTCACACCGCCGCCGTCTGCGGCTTGGTATCAAGCCGGAACACATCCCGCCTACGCTCGCCCGGTGGCCCGGCTCGGCGATCTCACGAACCCCGACGTAGGGGAGGGGCGCGTTCTCGTGCTGCCGGTTGGCGCCACGGAGCAACACGGCCCGCATCTGCCGCTCGACACCGACGCTGTCATCGCCCGCACGGTTGCTGAGTTGGCGGCCGGTCGAGTCGCCGCCGCAGTCGTCGCCCCGGCGATTGCGATCGGAGCCTCGGGCGAGCACGCCGGTTTCGCAGGAACGCTCTCGATCGGCACCGAGGTGTTGGCGGCGATGATCGTGGAGATCGTCCGCACCGCCGGTCCGGAGTTC
>MDTB01240366.1_pt1 | contig 12067 bp, 17 predicted proteins | sample 811161 | NCBI WGS metagenome assembly MDTB01 (sample SAMN05326650, study PRJNA326480) | marine metagenome | isolation source: seawater | place: Mediterranean Sea | collected 2009 | reverse complement strand
GATTTTTGTTTTTTGTTTTTTCCATCTACACATCTTGATTGAATTATAATTTCATTCCCCTTCCAAAAAAATGAATAATTAAACCTTATTAAATTTGATTTTTTTTTATGAAGCTTAATATTTTTCCATGACCTGCCATTGTCAAATGATATTTCAACTTTTTTAATGAAAGAACTACCTGACCAAGCTAATCCTGAAACATTAACCTTTCCTTTATTAATTTTTTGTCCATGTGAAGGATTAAGAATAACTGATTTTGAATCCATTTTAAAACTATATTGAATTGATTTGCCACTTGGCAGCAAATCTGTATACCTTGAAGTTTCATTTCTTGTAAACGCTGGTTTCTTTCTAAAAATTATTTTCTTTAACCATTTAACATGAGTTGAACCTTCCCATCCTGGAATAATTAACCTTAAAGGATAACCTTGCTCTGGCCTAATAGGTTCACCGTTTTGATAAATTGCAAGAAAGCCTTCTTCAAGAATGTACTGTAAAGGTAAACTAATATTGTAATTGCCTTTATCATAACTAATAAATTCCACCCATTCATAACCTTTAATTAACTTGCTAATACTTTTTTCACCAAAGATTGTCTCTAATTTAATACCTGTCCACTCCGAAAAAGAAAATAAACCATGAATTAAATCAACACTTGTTTGCAGAGGTTCTGGATTGTACATAACATTTGAATTACCTCCACATTCAATAAATGTTTTTTTAGTGAACATTTCCATATTTTTGAGAAGATCAAGACTTAATTTTAATTCTTTTAAACCAACTATAACTGATAAATGATACTTACTTGGGTCAATGTGTTCGACTCCATAATGATGCCTCTCAAAGTGCAAACCATTAGGAACCAATGTTCCTTTTAATTTACTTAATGGAGTGTAACTTACACCATTTCCTTTATTAACAGGATTAGCTACTATCCAACGATATATTCTCTCAAATTTTGATGGAAATCCATAATTCCTAAACCCAGTATTTTTCTCAAATTCAGTAATAGATACATCAGCATTTGCTTTTTTTTTGAAAAATAGTGATGATAGAAGACCATAAAATACTGCTTTAAATAAAGTTCTTTTTCTATTTTGAAGTTTTTTCATTCTTTTTAAATTTACTATAAAGATTAAAAAAAAACATTTAAAAAACTATTTTGGTCTAAAAGTTGCAAAAAAAAACTTGCAGTTAAGTTTATAAATATAATATAAATTGTATGTCAAGATTCTTTAAAAGTGTTAATAAAGGTAGCGTCCAATTAGATGTTTTTTATGGTTGGGATATTGATGTTAAAGAATGGTTTATTGATATAAAAATGACCGGTTTTTCTGGTGGGAATCTAACTCAGTGGTTCAATTCTGAGAAAAACTACAAAAGAATACTTAATAATATTTTAATTTAATATTCTAGTTCGTCGTTAATTGAATTATAACGATAATAATGTTTCATATAGCACTATTTAATCCACAGATTCCACCTAACACCGGTAATATTATTAGACTCTGCTCTAATACAGGTTCAAACCTTCACTTGATAAAACCATTGGGATTTTCCATGGATCAAAAGTCTCTGAGAAGGGCAGGATTAGATTACAACAAAAATGTTCAGGTTAATATTCACAAGAACGTTGATGATTTTTTAAAAAATAATTCATTTAGAAATATTTACCTTGTGACAAAGTTTGGGGAGAAAAAATACAGTGAAATTAATTATCAAAGACAGGACTGTTTTATTTTTGGTTCTGAAGTAGATGGTTTATCTACAGAAGTTTATGAAAAACTTGAAAATTCAGAAAAAATTCAAATTCCAATGGTACCAAAAAATAGAAGTATAAACCTAGCTAATGCAGTTTCAATTTGTTTGTACGAAGCATGGAGACAAAATAATTTTTTAATTCTTTAAAACAACAAAATAAATGTCATTTACACTCCTTTTATCAAAATGATAATGAATTCTAGTGAAATTTTTTTCCAAGAGTTTTGTCATAGAATTTAAATTTGTATAATATATATTGTTAATTATTTTAGTTTCTGATGAAACTTGTAAATTAAAAATTACTCCTATTTTTGACCTCTTGAAACATTCTTTTAAGTTAAAAATAAGGTATTTCTCCCATAAATATATATCATTTATTGTTACATAATTATATGTTCCTGAAATTATTGATAAATCACACTCAGTTTCTGGAAAGGTTGAAATAAAAAATAAATCTGGATTGTACTTATTTTTGCAGTAATTTATCATTTCAGGATTAATGTCATAACCTCTGTATTGAAATGATTGTTTTCTTTTAGTTTTTAGATACTCATATAAATCTCCAAAACCACACCCTATATCTGCAATTCTTAAACCTTCTATATTAGAAAATTTTTTTATTAAGAATTCTAAGACTTTAAATCTACTTTCTTGGGAAAATTTAGAGTTCCAAAATAAAGCCGTTGGGGAAAAACCAAATCTTTTTATATTTTTTTTATAAACTTTAATTAAATTTTTATTAATAAACTTAAACAAAACACCGTACAACAATTCAAGCCTCATATTGTGAAAAGTCAGGATCATTTTTTCTATATTTCTCCAAAGATGGTTTTGCTATAGGCTCTGCAATTTGTACTTGAGGAAAGATAACTTCAGCTTTTTTATAACTTTTAACTTCAAAATTACTTTTTAAACTTTGAAGGTCTGAAGATTTTAACATAAATTTTTATTTAACTTTTAAATAGAATTTAAATATATATATTACATTCCAGAGTATTACTAAGAAAGAATTTTATGAGAATAATAAAAACTATAATAAAAAAAAGTTTAGCAACAGGTTTTCTAACAGTAAGTGCTTTCACCACTGGAGTAATCCTAGGATCAGTTATAAAAAAAGATAAGTTTTTGAAAAAAATCAAGAAACTTCAATATAAAGAAAATAAAAGTGCTTCAAGTAAATAAACTTGATTTGAAACTATCATAACATTACATAAATATTAAGAAATGGAGCAAATTATGAAAAAACTATCTACTATTATTTTTCTGAGCATGTCGTTTATATTAATTAATATTGATGCTCACGCCAACCATTGTAGTGGTGGCCACAAGGAAATAAATGATAGCAAAGACACTTCTTCTGAAGAGTCTAAAGAGTCTAAAGAAGTTAAATCTAACTAATAATATATGCAGAGAGTGATCTCTGCATTATATTTATAATGCTCAGACCAACCCGAGAGAACTCACTCAAACTTTTGGAAAACTTTATTGATAAAGGTGGACTAAAATATTATTCAAAAAAAAGAAATTTTGATCTAGGAATTGGTAAAAAAAGCAATGTTTCAATGTTATCGCCTTTTATAAGAAAGAGAATATTAAATGAGCAAGAGGTCATTTTTAAATGCCTACAAAAATTTAAATATCTTGAAATTGAAAAATTTATTCAGGAAATCTTTTGGAGAACTTATTGGAAAGGTTGGCTTGAAGGAAGAAAAGAAGTTTGGATTGAGTATAGAAAAAACTTAAGTCTTTTAAAATGTAATTATAAAACTGGAATAAAAAAAAAACTATATAATAAAGCCATTGAAGCAAACACACCCATAGATTGTTTTAATTATTGGGCAAAAGAAATCGTTGAATTTGGTTATCTTCATAATCATGCAAGAATGTGGTTTGCAAGTATTTGGATTCATACATTAAAACTACCTTGGGAATTAGGTGCAGATTTCTTTTTAAAAAACTTATTAGATGGGGATCCAGCATCCAATACATTATCCTGGCGATGGGTTGCAGGTCTTCATACATACGGAAAAATGTATATCGCAAAAGAAGACAATATTAATAAATTTACGTTAAATAGATTTAGTCAAAAAAACTATCTTAATAAAACTTCGGAAATTCCAGATTTTAAGAATTATGAACATAACCCTACAAATTTTATTGAGGCTAAAGTTAAAAATAATTCTTGTTTTTTAATTAATATAAATAACCTTAACTATTACGAAAATTACATAAATTTTTTATCAAACCTAAATGTTTTTTGTGTTTTAGATATGAAGTATTTAAACCTAAACAAATTGCCAATGGAATTTAATAAAATAGCTTTAGAGGAATACATTCTCTTTTTAAAAAAGAAAAATATTAATGTAGAGGTTTTTGAAAATTTTAATGATTTTTTTAAGTTTTTAAAAAAGAATAATTATAATAATTTTTTTTCTCCCTACCCTTCTATTGGATATGAATTAGATTTAATAAACTTAGAAACTAAACAAAATCATCTTAATGTAAATTATAATTACAATAGTTATGATTTAAAATGTTGGCCTCATGCATCATCAGGATTCTTTAAATTTAAAAAAAAAATCCCTGAACTCATAAATGATATTGATTAATTGTACTTTTAATTATCTTTCAATTTATTAAGAAAAAGTTAATATTTTTATTATATCATAATATGAATAAAACTAGATTATTAATCTTTGCCACTATTATGTCATTTTGTACTAGTACAACAGTGTCAGCAGTAATAGTTTATTTTAATAGTAACCAGAGTAATTTTTTTGAAAATTGGTTTTTTAGATTTCTTTTTGCATGGCCCACTGTTTTTTTGTGTATTTTATTTTTTGTACCTATAATAAATAGACTCTTAGATAGATATTTTAAGTAACTTTATAAATAGTTCTTATGGCATTTACTTTGCAAACAGATGAGAATGAATTATCTAGGAAAACTTAACACAAAACACGGATCTTTTAATTTTTGTCATTTTGATCAATATATTGGTATGGCATTAAGAGAATATGGAGAATTCTCAGAAATTGAACTATCAATCATGGAAAAATTCATTATGAAAGGCGATGTGGTTTTAGATATTGGTGCTAATATAGGTTGCTTTACAGTTCCTTTTTCAAAAAAAGTAGGCAATAAAGGAAAAGTTTTAGCATTTGAACCTCAAAAGTTTATTTATGAGCTTTTAAAAAAAAATATTGATTGTAACGAACTTAAAAATACTACTATTTTTAATAATGCAGTTGGAAAAAATCATAAATCTTTTGAGTTGGAGGAGTTTGATTATTCAAAATTAGGAAATTTTGGTGGTATTGGTTTAGGAGAGAATTACGATAATTCATTAATAGCATCAACAAAGAATTCAAAGAAATATAAAGTTCAGACTTTAACTCTTCATGATTTTCTATATCTAAAAAAATGTAACTTTGTTAAAATTGACGTTGAATTAATGGAAATGGAAGTTCTAAAAGGTGGAATAAATTTTATTAATAAATTTCGTCCAATTATGTGGATAGAAAATCATTGTGAATACCCTAATCAAATAAATAAATTTCTATTATCAAATAACTATAACTCCTATTGGGCTCCAACAAGAGTATATAATCCACAAAATTATTTCATTAACGATACAAATCATTATAAAAAAATAATTACGATAAATACCATTGCAATTCCAAAAGAATTGAATAAAAAATATGTTTTAGAGGGTTTTGATAAAGTCACAAATCCTTATTCTAAATGTACAAAAATTTTTACAAAAACATTTAAGTAGTAAAATTTACTAAAATCATAAAATTAACTATTGAAAAGATAAAAATTTATACATAAGCTTAATATAGAAGATTTTAATTTTTTTTGGTAGAGGGGGGTGATTAAAGAAGAAAATTATTCTATTCAAGCAAAAAATTTAATGGAAATGATTATAGAGGATTGTGAAAATTCATTAATGAATTTTCAACGGGATAGCTTTTTGATCAGTGAAATTAAAAAACTTAGGTTCAATATAAACAATCGAATACGAAAGATTTCTGATTTATCTGAATTAAAAACAGATTTAAAATCAAATACCTTTAAAGTAATAGTTTATAATACCGATTATATGGAGATAATAACAGAACAATTAAATGAATTATCTCTCGATTATAAAATAGAGGGTCAATATATATTTATTAAAAAGAAAGCGTTAACTTTTAATCAGTTATTATCAATTGTTGACGAAATAAAAAAATTTGAAACAAAAAATTTAACCAAATGTACTAAGGCAAAACTTGAACCTGTCTTGAGGGCAAGAAATGCAGTTGAAAATGATTTTATTGATCAAGTTATTTCAAGAGAAACCTCTAAAGCATGTGAACAAATTTACCTTGAAACAGAATCAAAAATTCATGAATTATGTGAAAATAGAATAAAAAAATTACTGGGCAAAGATCTTTATAAAAAATATATAGACGAAGTAAGATAAAAAAAAATAGTATTAGAATGGAGAATTATTACAAAAGAACATTGTTAGAACTCTTTAATAAGCCAGTAAATATTTGCTAATTTAAAAAAATCAGAGATAAGGTTATCACAAAAAAAATTTTAGTTTTACAACATATTGAAGTTGAATATTTAGATAATATCCAAAAATTTTTAAATATAAATAAAAAAAAAATTGTTATTATTAAATTATTTGAAAATCAAAAAATTCCAAATAATCTTAAATTTTTTTCAATGATGATTGTTCTTGGCGGCCCCATGGATACATGGATGGAAGATAAATTTCCATGGTTAAAGGATGAGAAAAAAAAAATAAAAGAATTTGCAATTGAATTAGAAAAACCTTTTCTTGGAATTTGTCTTGGTTGTCAACTTTTTGGTGAAGTTTTAGGAGGTAAAATTGTAAAATCATCAAAAAAAGAAATTGGATTTCATGAAGTTTTAACAAATCCAGAAACAAATAATGATAAAATTTTTTACAAATTACCAAAAAACTTTAATGTTTTTCAATGGCATAGCTACGAAGTTAAAGACATAGAAAACCCTTTTGTAAAAGTTTTAGCTTCTTCTAAATATACTAAGATTCAACTTTTTAGATATAAAAATCATGCATATGGTATGCAATTTCATATTGAGATTGACAATTTTTCAATAAAAAAATGGCTAGCAAATAAAAAATATAAAGATGAACTAACTCATCAACTTGGTAAATCAGCAGAAAAAGATTTAATTAATAGATCTTCAATGGAAATCTCAAATATTGAAAATATATGTAAAATGATGATGACAAACTTCAAAAAAATAATGTAGGTTAATATATTCAAGAAGTATCTTTAAATTAAAAAAGATTAGTTTCATATTTAACTTAAATGTTTATATTGTTTATTTTCTAATTTTAATAGTTATATAAATTAAACAATCATCTTATCATGAGTTATGCTATCAACATTAAAAATCTAAACAAAACTTATAATAGTTATAAAGCTCTGGATAATATAAACTTTGCTGTAAAAAAAGGTGAAATTTTTAGTCTGCTTGGCCCAAATGGCGCAGGAAAATCAACTCTCATAAATATTATATGTGGTATCACAAAAAAAAATAGTGGTGATGTATATATATTTGGTCATGATATTATTAAAGAATATAAAAATGCACGATCTTTAATAGGACTTGTTCCCCAGGAAATTGCTACTGATTCTTTTGAAAAAGTTATAAATACATTGAAATTTAGTAGAGGTTTATTTAACAAACCTCCATCTAAAGCATACCTTGAAAAACTTCTAAAACAATTATCCTTATACGATAAAAAGGATCAACAATTAAGAACTTTATCAGGTGGAATGAGAAGAAGAGTAATGATAGCTAAAGCCTTATCTCATGAACCACAAATCTTGTTTTTGGATGAGCCAACTGCAGGGGTTGATGTAGAACTCAGAAAAGAATTATGGAAAACCCTCAGTCAATTAAAAAAAAATGGAACAACAATATTTCTTACGACCCATTACATTGAAGAGGCAGAGAAAATTGCAGATAGAGTTGGTATAATTAATGACGGAAAAATAATCATAGTAGAAGAGAAAAAAAAACTTATAGACAGGCTAGGAGAAAAAACTCTCACATTAAGGTTAAAAAATGAGAATAGAAATTTAATAAAAATTATAAAAAAGTATGATATTAAAAAACATAACAATAAATTAATTATTACTTTTAATAAAAATAATAAAAAAATTTCTCCATCAAACATTATTAAAGAGCTTGCCAAAAACTCAATATCCTTTAATGACATTGAAATTGAAAAAACAAATCTAGAGCAAATTTTCTTAGGGCTTATAGAAAAATGAATATAAGAGGAGTTATAGCTATATATAATTTTGAAATGGCAAGAACATTTAGGACTATAGGTCAAAGTATTGCATCACCAGTATTATCAACCATACTCTATTTTATAGTTTTTGGCTCAGCCATTGGCTCAAGAATAGAAGATATAAATGGAGTTAATTATTCATCATTCATCGTTCCAGGATTAATTATGTTAACTGTTCTAAGTCAAAGTATTTCAAATTCATCATTTGGTATTTTTTTTCCAAAATTTAGTGGAACAATTTATGAAATCTACTCCGCCCCAATTTCTCCTCTTGAAATCACAAGTGGTTTTGTATTTGCTGCTGCAACTAAATCTATTATTGTAGGAATTATAATTTTAATTACTTCATCTTTTTTTATTGAATTAGTTATTCAACACCCATTCTGGATGTTTTTCTTCTTAATTTTAATTAGTATTACATTTAGTTTATTTGGTTTTATTATTGGAATATGGGCTAATGATTTTCAGAGAATTCAATTTATACCCTCATTTATAATAACACCTTTAACATTTCTTGGTGGAACATTTTATTCTATTAATATGCTTCCTGAGTTATGGCAGAAGGTTTCTTATTTTAACCCTATAGTTTATTTAATAAGTGCTTTTAGGTGGAGTTTTTTTGGTAATTCTGATGTAAGTTTAACAACATCAATTAGTGCTATAGTATTATTTTTAATTATTTGTATGGTTATAATAACAATAATTTTTAAAACTGGTTATAAAATTAAATCATAAAAAAATTATATTTTAATAACTATTTTTAATATAATTTACTCATTAAACTAATATCGTACTTACAGGAGAAAAAATTGAAAAAAAAAAACATTAAGAAAGAGATATATAATGTATATTCTAATATTTCTTCAAATAAAACACTTATACTTCACTTAATTTCAAAAGTAGAAGAGAATAGAGCAATGATTTTAAACAATTATAATTCTGCTTTCTCAGTTAATACAAAATTAACAACAGAGAATACAGATGAAATTTTTAATAATCGAGAATTGATTCTTTCAAAATATTATACAAAAACAAATAATATAGAGAAAAAATTTAACGATTCAGAAAAGGAATCTTTATCAATTGATTATATTAAACATAAAGTTAATGCACATTCAGAAATTTTAAATATTGTTAATGAAATGTCTGAAGTTAATTCAAAACTTATTAATTTAAATAAAAAAATCATGAAATTTAATCAAAATGTAGTCAATTTTAATTCTAAACAAATTTCAATTAATAAAGATCTTTTAAAAGAGCAAAAAAAAATTAAAATAACAAAAAATATTTTAGAAAAAAAAAATGACGAAAATCTTAAGAAAATAAAATCACAATATCCTAAAACACTCCAAAATAACAAAAAAATTAAATCACTACATCAAGAATCCATTAAAAACGCTATACAAATTAAGAAAAATAGAGAAGATATCTTCAATAGGCGAAATCTAATTCTAATTAACAGAGACGCTGTTCATGTGAACAAAACAAAAGTGTTTTTTGGAAGTATTGCTTAATAATATCTTTTTTATATTTTTTTAATCGACCGATTCCCAACAATTAAAAAATAAAAACTTAAAATAAATAAGAAAAACTGTTCGCTTGTAAACAATTTAGAATTTATAAACCAATCTTTGTGGGCAATATAAAATGCAAATATCATAATAATCATCATTATACTTGCTGATATTCTTGTTATTATACTACCTATATAGTTTTTCAAAAAACCTGAAAGAATTAGACAAATTCCAGCGGACAATTCAGATATAGCAACAAAATTTGCTAATAAAGGGCTAAAATCAAAATATTCGATTAGATTTTGAGGTGGTAAAGGAAATTTTTTATATCCGTGTATTATAAACGCTATTCCCAAACCAAATCGTAAAAAAAATTGAGCTGGTTTCAAAAATATTTGAGAAACTTTATTGAATATATGATCTATTGTCTCAAACATTTGTAATTAAAAGTTATATATTAATTTTGCATTGAAACTATGTGCTGTAAAATCGTCCGTATAATTATCAATACCTGAATCAACATAATTATAACCATATTCACCATGGATATATGTTTCTAAATCAAGAGAATAATTAACCCCTGTTTTAAATTTTGCCGAAAAATCTGTGTTGTCAACATCATATGAAAGACCAGTTGACCCACCTACTTTTTCAATCTCATCGTTATAAGAAGAAAAACCAATACCTCCACCTAAAATAAATTCTGTTTGGTTGTTGAAGTCAAAATCAAATGAAGGACCAAAAATCATTGAAAAAGACGATATGCTGCCTTCTATATCATACGAGGTGCTTGCAGCACCCGTAAAGGTTACTCCACCTTTTGTTGCAGTTCCTGCAGTTGTTAGGTTAACCTTATCATAGTCAAAATTTGTATAAGCTAGTTCAGTTTCGAATGATAGTGAATCTGAAAGTCTATATCCAATCAATCCTGATAATTGATACCCAGTATCAAATTCAAACTCACCATCAATGTTTGCAGAAAAATTTACACCATTGATAGTTCCAGCAGTAGATACATTTATATCAACGTCATTGGGACTAATAACACCACCACCAAGACCAAAATAAAATTTTCTTGAGACTGAATAAGTATCTGATTTCACAATAGCTGGACATATTAGAAGTAAAAATATAAATATTATTTTCTTATTAAAAAACATAATCTGCTCCAGTTTAAAAATTCTTAAAATTATTAGTTCATATTTTTGAAGATAAAAAATTTTCTTTTATCCACATATTATCCACATATTATCCACATATTATACACATATTATCAACATATTGTTAACAAAATAAAAAAAAAATCAATATCTTGTAATTAAATAAAAAATAAAAAAGTTCTTTATTTTTAAATTAAATTTATTATCTATGACATATGAAGATTTCCGAAAGACCAGAATTCAAAAGTAAAAAGCCACCGTTAACATTCACTGAAAACGAATCAGTTTTGAACGCAGTTAAAGCTATGACCAAGGATAACTTTGGCTCAGTAGTTGTAGTTGACTCACAAAACAAAATTAAAGGTATTGTTACCGAGAGAGACCTGATGAAAAAGCTTGTATTTAATCAAAAAAACCCGAAAACTACAAAACTTAAAGATATAATGACTAAGTCAGTTAAAGTAGCTGGTAAAGACGACAACTTACTTACCTGGCTCAGACAAATGTCGAATGAACGGTTCAGGCATGTTCCAGTCGTTGACAAGTCAGGTAAACTTATAAATATCATGTCTCAAGGTGATTTTGTTTCTTACACATGGCCAAACCTTTTATATCAGGTTAAAGAAATCGCAAAAGAAAATTACTTTAAAGCCAACCAAGTTATTTTAATTATATTAAGTCTTTTAATTTATACAGTAATTACAACTGTTTTAGCCATAAAATTAGTCTAGTAGAAAGTTAATAGATTTAATGAAAAACTGTACCTTTGGGTATTTCTGGGTCTTTAGCACTACAACTTGGGCAATGCCTTTCTGCCATATTCTGTGCTTTTAAAAAAATTCTTTCTGACTCTCTAATTAATCTTCCTAACAAATATTTACTTAATAAAAGTTTATTGTACCTATTTGAATTCCATAACTTTTGAATGATGTCATAATATTGAATGTGCTTTCATGTTTTTTTTTCAAAAACATTATCAATTATTTCTATTAAAAGCATATTAAATGATGAGTCATCCATAATTATATGATAATGATTATTACTATCATTTCAATGTTTATTTTATTTTTTATTAATAAATATAAGAAAATAACTGCTATATAAACAAAGTTTTTTTTTGAAATTGCTCATAAGTAATAGATAAATTTATAAACAATAACTAATTTGTAACTCTCAATAGACTCTATAAAAGATAATTTTAGAAGTGCTATGTAGACAGAAATTAAAAAAAAAAAAAAAGAAACAAAAATTAATTTTTATGAAAAAATTTTTGAAGAAAATTT
>MDTB01235213.1_pt1 | contig 12067 bp, 9 predicted proteins | sample 811161 | NCBI WGS metagenome assembly MDTB01 (sample SAMN05326650, study PRJNA326480) | marine metagenome | isolation source: seawater | place: Mediterranean Sea | collected 2009 | reverse complement strand
GGAGTAATAACAATTTTTGTTGGGATTGGTCTTTATCTTCTTGGGTTTTTAGCTTTAGGAAGTATTTTACAAGGTGTTGGAGCCTTAGTTGGTTTTATAGGTGTTGGAACTTTAATAGCTGGATATCTTTATCCAAACACGGGTAAAGAATTAACTGACGCTGTTGAAGAATTTGAAAAAAAATAATTTTGGGTAAGAACCACAAAAAACTTCAAAATAATCTTGAGGAACTTAGAAAATCTGCTGGTTTAACTCAGCAAGAACTATCAGTTTCTGCAGAAGTATCAAGAAAGAGTATTAATGCTATTGAGAACGGTATTTATATCCCTTCAACAGTTTTAGCATTAAAGATTGCGAACACACTTAACTGTAAAGTTGAAAACCTATTTAAGCTGCCTGAAGAAAGTTAATTTATGAACTTGGTAAAGAATCAGACTTTGAAAAAATCTTTTTGTTGAAAAATATTAAAATTCCAACTCCTGTACTGATAGCGGTATCGGCAACATTAAAGATATATTGAAAAAACAAGTAATTTTCTCCTCCTACAAAAGGAATCCATGATGGCCAGGTCCACTCAACCAAAGGGAATTGAAGCATGTCGACTACATGTCCATAAAAAAGAGATGCGTACCCTTTTTCTGGGAATATCTCAGCAATTTTTCCATAACTATCTGTAAATATTACTCCATAAAACACAGAATCTATAATATTACCCAGTGCTCCTGCAAAGATTAGAGCTAAAGCCCAATTTAAGAGTATTCCACTCTGTTTTTTAATTGAATCGAGGAGCCAGTAACCAAGACCGAAAATCGCAACAATACGAAACAAAGTGAGAATTAGTTTTGATGTAGCTTCAGAAATGAAAGGTATAAAGTCATTGAGTTTTGCACCCATAGCCATTCCTTTATTTTCTACAAAAAGTAGTTTGAAAAAACCCCAATCTAGTATCGCTGGAACACCATAACCCGAAAGAGGATAGTTTAGTTTTATATAAAATTTAGACCCTTGGTCCAATAATAATATTATCAAGATGATACCAAAAGCCCAACTTAGATTAAAATATGTTTTATTTGTGTTCAGAACTATTTTAAGGTTATTTCTGCATATTTTTTGCCTCTATGCTCAAAGTAGCATGTGGAACTAAAAATAATCGCTTCTTATTAATGAGGGAGCCTGTAACTCGACAAATACCATAGGTTTTATTTTCAATTCGAATCAGTGCATTCTTTAAATCGCGAATGAATTTTTCTTGACGAATCGCTAATTGGGTATTAGCTTCTTTAGACATGGTCTCTGAACCTTCTTCAAATGCTTTAAAGGTGGGAGCTGTGTCTTCTGTACCGTTATTTCCATTATTCATGTAAGCACTTTTTAAAAGTTCGAGATCGGCATTTGCTTTTTCAATTTTATCTTCAATCAAAGTCCTGAATTCTTGGAGCTCTTTATCGGTAAAACGTGTTTTTTTACTCATGAGAATATTTTTTTAATACAAATTTCTGTTTTAATGTCTTCAAATTCGAGGATATTCCCCTCCTCAATCTTGGGTCTAAAATATAAGTTTTCAGCTAATGTTTCGGAAATAATGTAAGTTTTGTTTTCTAAAACAGCCGCTTCTAATTTAGGTTCATTTTTTATGAAAATATCAATTTTATCAGTTACTTCAAAGCCACTATCTTTTCTGTGGTTTTGAACCCTATTAACCAGTTCTCTAGCAATCCCTTCCTTTTTTAATTCTGGACTTAGCGACATATCTAAAGCTACTGTCATATCTGCACCTTGTGCTACGTGCCATCCTTCAATATCTTTAAAAAAGACCTCAACATCTGAGATTTCTAAAATAATATTTTTTTCATTGAGTTTAACCTCAAGCTGTTTATTTTCTTCTATTTCGTTTATTTGCTTCGGGCTTAATTGGGATATAAGCTTTACAATATTTTTAAGTTCACTTCCATAACGCGGACCTAATGTCTTAAAGTTGGGACGGATATCTTTTACCAGTAAAGCATTTGCATCATTTAATAGCTCGACTTCTTTGATATTAATTTCCATTTTTAATTGGTTAACTATTTTTTCAATTTTTGACCTTTCTTTTTGATTTTTAACTGGTATAATCATTTTTTGTAAAGGTTGACGCACTTTTATTTGTTCTTTCTTTCTAAGCGATAGTGCAAGTGATGTCAAACTCCTAGCAGTGTTAATCTGGTCTTCTAATTCAGTGTTTATAAAGGAAGGATTTGCCTTTGGAAAATCTGTAAGATGAATTGATTTTTGCGGTTCATTAGTCAGATCTTGATATAGGCGATCCATGTAAAAGGGCGATATTGGAGCTGAAAGCTGTGAAATTGTCTTCAAGCATTCGTAAAGAGTTTGATAAGCAGCAATTTTATCTTGACCGTATTCACCTTTCCAAAAACGCCTTCTACATAGTCTTACATACCAATTACTTAATTTTTCTTGAACAAAATCAGAGATAAATCTACAGGCTTTGGTGGGCTCATAATCTTCGAAAGCATTATCTACAGATTGAATTAAACTATTTAGTTCAGATAAAATCCATTGATCTAGTTCTGTTCTTTTTTTAAGAGGAATTATGTCTTCTTCTGAAGGGTTGAACTTGTCTATATTTGCGTAAAGACTAAAAAAGGAAAATGTATTATATAAGGTCCCAAAAAACTTACGTTGAACCTCAGCAATTCCTTGTTCATCAAATTTTAGATTATCCCATGGGTTAGCATTAGAAATCATATACCACCGTGTAGCATCTGGCCCGTATTTATCTAAAATTTTAAAGGGATCAACTGCATTACCCAAACGTTTAGACATTTTTTGTCCAGTTTTATCTAAAACCAATCCGTTAGACACAACATTTTTGTAAGCCTTTTCACCAAAAACTAAAGTTGAAATTGCATGGAGTGTATAAAACCACCCCCGAGTTTGATCTACTCCTTCAGCAATATAGTCTGCAGGGAATCGACTCCCTTTGTCTATTAATTCTTTATTTTCAAATGGATAATGCCATTGTGCGTAAGGCATTGATCCAGAATCAAACCAGACATCGATCAAATCTGATTCGCGATACATGGGTTCACCTTTACTGCTACTCAAAATAATTTCATCTACAAAATTTTTATGAAGATCTACAACTTCATAATTGTCATTTGTAAAGACTCCCTCTTCAAATTTTTGCAAGGGATTATTTTTCATTAACCCGTTTGATTTTGAGACGTCAATTGCTTTTTTCAAATCACCAATTGATCCTATAACAATTGTTTCTTTACCGTCTTTAGTCCGCCTAACAGGAAGTGGAATTCCCCAAAAACGGGAACGAGAAAGATTCCAATCATTTGCATTTTCGAGCCAGTTCCCAAATCGACCTTCTCCAGTTGATTTAGGCTTCCAATTAATTTCATCATTAAGTTTTGACATCAGGCCACGTATTTTTGTTACTTCAATAAACCATGAGTCTAAAGGATAGTACAAAATGGGTTTATCTGTTCTCCAACAGTTTGGATAAGAATGAATATATTTCTCAACTTTAAAAGCCTTATTTTCTTTCTTTAGTTGAATAGCAATTTCAACATCTGTAGAACGCTCAGGCATATTTCCTTTTGGGTAATAATCATTCTTAACAAAGCGCCCTCCAAGTTTTCCAACTTCTTTCCGAAAACGCCCTTGAAGATCCACAAGCGGTACTTTATTATTATTTTGGTCTATTACCAGTAAAGGAGGAACTTCAGGACTTGCTTCTTTTGCAACTTTTGCGTCGTCTGCACCAAAAGTAGGTGCAGTATGAACAATACCAGTCCCATCTTCAGTAGTCACAAAGTCTCCTGAGATAATACGAAATGCATTTTCTGGATTTTCAAGTGGTAAAGGAGCTTCTGACCATAATTGTTCATATCTGATTTCTAATAAATCAGAGCCCTTAATTTCAACTTCTATTTTGTATGGAATTTTTTTATCCCCTGGTTTATAGTTCTCTAGTGTTTTCGAGGATTGGTAAGTGCTTCCAAAAAGATTTTGTAAGAGATTTTTAGCAAATAAAAGACGAACAGGCTTAAAGGTATATTGATTAAAAGTTCTCACCACGATATAATCAATTTTTTTACCAACCGTTAGAGCAGTATTTGAGGGTAATGTCCACGGAGTTGTTGTCCATGCTAGAATATACAGTGGAATATTTCCCTGCAGTTTTTGTGGGAGACTTTTTGATATTGTTTTGAATTGAGCAGTAACAGTTGTATCTGTAACATCTTGATAAGTTCCAGGTTGATTGAGCTCATGTGAACTCAAACCTGTTCCTGCCATCGGTGAATAGGGCTGAATTGTGTATCCCTTGTAAAGCAACCCCTTTTCATTTATTTTCTTAATAAGCCACCAAACACTTTCTATATACTTAGACGTATATGTCAAATAGGGATCATCCATATCTACCCAATAGCCTATTCGTTCGGTAAGCTCATGCCATACACTGGTATATCTCATAACTGCTTTTTTACATGCAGTGTTATACTCTTCTACAGAAATACTTTTTCCTATCGCTTCTTTTGTAATTCCTAATTCTTTTTCAACACCTAATTCTACTGGAAGTCCATGAGTATCCCAACCAGCCTTTCTCTGAACTTGAAAGCCTTTCTGAGTTTTGTAACGACAAAATATGTCTTTAATCGCTCTTGCCATAACGTGATGAATTCCTGGCATTCCATTTGCTGAAGGAGGACCCTCATAGAAAACAAAATCAGGCTTACCATCTCTATTAGAAACACTTGAAGCGAATGTGTCATTTTTCTTCCACTGAGCAAGTATTTCTTTTGATATTTTGGGTAAATCGAGCTTTTTATATTCTTTAAATTTCACCTTTTAATTTCTATATGACGGAAGTTTCTTTTAGCTGTTTTAAACCTAATATACTCTCAATGAGAATTAATTGCGAAAGTAATTAATTTAAGCTAAAAAAAGAAGGTCTTCAAAACAGTATGATGTTTTAAAAAGCTCTTTTTAAAAGTTAATATTGGCTCCAATTTTAAAATTTCTCCCAGGAGCTGATATTCCAGAAGCAAAACTCCTGTAGTGGATATCAAAAATATTATCTAATCCCAGTCTTAAATTTATATTCTGACTCAATTTAAATTGAGTCAGAATTGAAAACTCTGACCACGAAGGTGAGCCAGCATAGAGCTCCAAAGATTTCGAAATAATTGGTGTTTCTTCTAAACCATCCTCACCACCATTACTATAATCTTTTGGATCTTTACTTCCACTAAATTGATATCGGAGACTTGTAAACCAATTATTTTTTTGATAAGTCATCAAAAGACCTCCAAAAATTGGTGAGATTGATGGCAAGGGTCCGTATTGTTGATCTTTTAATGCTGTAATTAAACTCAAATCCCCTCTAAGCGATAAATTACTTGAAAGTGAAATATTTCCATCAATTGAGGATCCAAATAAATAGCGATTACCTAAGTTGCTATTGGCTATGGTATTAACTTCAAAACCATTGTATAAAATAGTATTAAGATTTGAAGTTGTTTTATCAGCAAATATTATATAATCAGACCGTCCAATATGCCTTGAAATTAGAGTTGAAAAACCTCTTAATGAAAAATAGTTTTTTGCTTTTGAGAAATAATGAGCTACGCCCAACTCAAAATTATACGCGTATTCTGGAAACAAGAATGGATTTGGTACTACAAGATCACCTTTACTTTCTCTAATTTTCCCTACATCGTCAATATTTGGATTTCTGAAACCATTTGAAAAAATCGCATTTAATTGTGTTCTCTTATTTGGACGGTGAGTTAATGCAATTGTACCGGTTAGTGCTTCGGAATCAAGGTTTACTTCTGAAAGAAGTGCATTTATATTATAAAATTCCCTCCAACTCCCATCTAATTTTGTACTTGTTAACCGCATTCCTGCGTTTAATGTTAAACTTGGAGTTACATCCCAAATCCAATTTAAATAAATTGCATAGCTCGTGTATGAACTTCCTCTACTTGGATACCGAGTAGGTATTGGGAGACGAGGAGTATAATCTGTTATTTGATTTTGTTTTAAAATTAAATCATGTTTAAATGCAAAAGAGCTTACATCATTATGGACGCCTTCGAAACCATATGAAAACGAGTTTTTTTCATTACGCTTAAATTCAAAATCACCATTAACACTTATAGCATTAACTTTTTCAGTCTGATAGTTTCGGGTTAAGCTCCCAAAGAATCTCTTTATTCTGGATTCTTCGAGATTCTGTAAGGCAAAAGTAATTTTACCTGAGTTTAAATATTTTTTCTCAGGGAAAATTTTAAGTTGTGGTGAAAATAAAAAACGTTTCTGGGGACCATAATACCATTCAGCATATCGAAGGGAATTATTTTTTTCTTCAACGAGTTTATCATATCTAGAAATATCAGAAGAGTTGGAATATTGAATGTTAAAGATCAATTGATTTTGATCATTAACTTGATATAAAAATTTTTGGAGTATGTCAACTTGATTATAGCTAGTATTTTTTTGAATTAAGGGATTTTCATTTTCAAGAGCTATAGGGCTGTAAGTATTTCTATTATTACTCGAGTAAAAAGGTGTTAATCCCCAAGAATTATATCCGTGTCTTCTATTTTTACCTATGCGAATGTCTCCAAAACCAGAATAACTAAGACTAGTTAGACTTCCCCATTTTTTAAAACTCAATTCTGTTGAAATCGAATTGATAACTGACGTATTGGAAGATGAAAAGTCACTTGAAAACTGAGTTTTAATCTTTTCTTTATTGTTAATAAGTGGGTTACGGGTGTAGTAATGTATAACACCTCCCAAAGCATCTGAACCATACCCCACTGACGAAGAGCCAAAAATGATTTCTACCCTTTCAATGATATTAGGATGGATAGTTATTGCATTTTGAAGATGTCCACTTCGATAGATGGCATTATTCATTCTAACCCCGTCTACAACCAATAATAAGCGATTTGCTTCAAAGCCCCTAAGAATAGGACTGCCACCCCCTCCTTGAGATTTCTGAATTCTAACACCAGGGCTCAATCCCACTAGATCAGCTCCAGTAGAAGGGCTTTGAGTCAAAATTTCCTTATTGCTTATAACCGAAACTTTTTCTGCAATCTGCTTTCTCTTTGAAGCATTTCTAGCTACAGATAAAATTACTTCATCTAAGTCTTGATTTTCAGCTTGTAAATTAAGTTGCAAAGTGAATTTCGTATCGCTTTTTGGCATCTCAAAACTACTTTTTTTATATCCGTAATATTGAACGAAAATAACTTCTCCAGCAGAAAAAATTGATAAGTCAGCGACTCCCTTTTGATTTGTTATTATTGCGCTAGTTTTAGATTTGTTATACAGAGCGACCCCCTCTAAAGGAAACTTTGATTCTTCATCGACAATGAAAATTTCTTGTCCAGAAACTGATAGGCACAAAAACAAGACAAAAAACGAGTTAAGGCGTTTTAAAAATTTCATTTAGAATTTCTGTTGATTTTGGAGGTTTAAATTGTTGTAAATGCAGTACGAAGTACAAGACAACTTTATCTAAAAGTTCAGCTTTTTGTTTTTTTGATGGTTTTATATCCTTTAAATCATCAAAAGCCGTGCCCAAGATTATTATCCAATAACTTTTTATTGGCTCCTCAATAAAATGGTCATTTGGCTTAACATAGCTCATACAACCACTCTCTAAGTCAAAATAAGGGGCCTTTGAATTTGATATATTTGGATAAAACCCAATAAACTTAGTAAGTTCAAGCATCATTTTTATGTGAAAAATACCCAGATGACTCTGTGTATCTAACCAAATTAATTTTTTTTTGATAAAAAAATAAAGTTTTGGATTAGGCCCCTGTTCTTCACGAAATATTTGAAGTAAGACTTCTGATAAGAAAAATACTAACGCTTTCTTACTAATATCATATGGAATTGAAGAATATGGCGAGTGAAGTTTAACCTCTTTCACATATCCTAATCTATTTTCAGGATTTTTGGAAGCTTGTAATTCTAATAGATTAAGTGGTTCAAAAAAGGATTTAGAAACCTTTTTCTTTCCTTTTGATAATATTCCCTTAAGCATATAGGATTGAGTACCATATTCCAAAGTATAACAAGTTGAAATCAAACTACTGTCTCCATACTTAACAAAACCTATACTAATAGCATGTACTGTATCATTTTTATCAATAGCCACAACTCAAACCACACCCTGAGCTAGCATAGCATCGGCGACTTTTACAAAGCCAGCTATGTTGGCACCTTTGACATAGTCAACATGACCATTCTCATCCTTACCATATTGTAAACATGATTCATGGATATCTACCATAATGGACTGAAGCCTTTTATTTACTTCTTCTCTGGTCCAACTATAACGAAGGGAATTTTGGGCCATTTCAAGTCCTGAAACGGCTACTCCCCCAGCGTTTGAAGCTTTTCCTGGAGCAAATAGCAATTTATTTTTTTTAAATAATTCGATGGCTCCAGGCGTGCAAGGCATATTTGCACCTTCTCCTATACAAAAACAACCATTAGCTATTAATATTTTAGCATCCCTTCCATCTAATTCATTCTGAGTCGCACAAGGAAGTGCAATATCACAGGCAAGCTTCCAAGGAGTTTCACCAGCATGAAAAGAAGCTTTATGATATTTTTGTGTATAGGACATAATTCGACCTCTTTTAATATTCTTTAGATCCATTATAAAAGCTAATTTTTCTTCATCTATCCCTTCTGGATCCCAAATATATCCTGATGAATCTGAAAGAGAAATTACTTTTGCCCCTAGTTGAATACATTTTTCAGTTGCAAATTGTGCAACATTTCCAGACCCTGAAATTGCAATTTTTTTCCCTTTCAAACCATCATTTTTATATTTTAACATTTGCTCCGAAAAATATACAACCCCATATCCAGTGGCTTCGGGGCGAATTAAAGATCCACCAAATGAAGCACCTTTTCCAGTTAATACTCCTGTAAACTCATTTTTGAGGCGCTTGTATTGTCCGAAGAGATATCCTATTTCACGACTACCAACACCAATATCTCCTGCAGGAACATCACGGTTAGGGCCAATATGGCTATATAGCTCTGTCATAAAGCTTTGACAAAATCGCATAACCTCTGTATCTGACCTACCTTTTGGATTAAAATCCGAACCTCCTTTTCCGCCACCCATTGGTAGTGTCGTAAGACTATTTTTAAAGGTTTGCTCAAAAGCTAAAAACTTCAGTACACTGAGGTTTACACTTGGATGAAACCTTAATCCTCCCTTATATGGACCAATAGCTGAATTCATTTGAACCCTGTAGCCTCGATTTACTTGTATTTCTTCATTATCATCGATCCAAGCAACACGGAAGGATAATACGCGTTCGGGTTCTGCCATTCGAAGTAGGATATTTTGGCCATAATAAATGTCGTGTCTAACAATATAAGGTATTACAGTTTCAGCAACCTCTGTTACAGCCTGCATAAATTCAGGTTCATTCTGATTTTTAGCATTTACTTCCGCAATGAACTTAGAGATTATTTTTTTCATAAAAAAAGAAAATTTACCCTCTCTAAAATAGTCACTTTTTTCCGAAAATTAATGTTAGAAAAGAAAATTAACAAGACTTTCTACTTTAGATAATTTGTCTACTCCAATAAATTTTTTGTCTATACTCAATTTAGAATATTTTGATATGACAATGCTTTCGAATCCTAACTTCTCAGCTTCTTGTATTCGTTGATCTATTTTAGAAATCGGTCTAATTTCACCTGATAGTCCAATTTCTGCAGCAAAGCAAATTTTTTGAGATATAGGACTGTCGTGATAGCTCGATAGGATAGCAGCTATAATAGCTAGATCAAGTGCCGGATCCTCAATACTAATTCCTCCAGTTATGTTGATAAAAACATCTTTACTACCAAGAGCAAAACCAGCTCTTTTTTCTAAAACAGCCAATAGCATATTTAATCTTTTGGAATTAAATCCGTTACTGCTTCTTTGTGGAGTTCCATAGACTGCAGTGCTGACCAATGCTTGGACTTCAATCATCAGTGGACGAATACCTTCTATTGTTGCAGCGATAGCATGACCACTTAGAGAGCTTTCTTTTTCAGAAATTAGTATTTCGCTCGGATTTTTTACTTGCCTAAGGCCCTGAGAAATCATTTCATATATGCCAATTTCTGAAGTAGCACCAAAGCGATTTTTTTGTGCTCTTAAAATACGATAAATGTGATTTCGATCTCCTTCAAAATGTAAAACAGTATCAACCATATGCTCAAGAATTTTTGGTCCTGCAATTGCTCCATCCTTAGTGATATGACCGACTAAAATTACTGGTATGTTTGTAGTTTTTGCATACTGAATTAATTCTGCTGCAGAGGTTCGAATTTGAGAAACAGAACCTGCTCCACTTTCAATGTGGTTACTGTGTAAAGTCTGAATTGAATCAATTATAAGTAGCTGAGGTTCTATCTTTTGTATTTGGTGAAAAATACTTTGAGTTTCGGTTTCACTTAAAACAAAGCAGTTGTCTTCTAATAAACCCATTCTTGTTGCACGAAGTTTGATTTGTTGTTGACTTTCCTCCCCGGAAACATAAAGAACTTTCATTCTTTGCTGAAGTGCAACTTGTAATAGCAGAGTTGACTTTCCAATCCCTGGTTCCCCTCCTAATAGCACAACAACTCCAGGCACTAGTCCACCCCCCAAAACACGATCTAATTCGTCATCACCAGTTTTTATTTTTGGAATTGCATCTACGTTAATAGCATCCATTCGAATAGGTTTTGAAACCTTTGTTTTTTCATCTATAGCCCATTCGTTTTCTACTTTTCTTGAGAGAATTTCTTCTGATAGAGTATTCCATTCCTTACAACCATTACACTTACCTTGCCACTGAGAATGCTGAGTTCCACAGTTTTGACAAAAAAATGCTTTTTTTATTTTAGCCATGAATTTGCCTAGAAATTTATTTTGCGATTAACTAAAGGTAGTACAAAAAAAGAAAGACTTCCGAAGACTATAATCATTAAGGTTTGTGATGTCCATACTATCCATCCGAAGGCCAGGCCAGATTCGTTAGAAATACCAAACGCTGAGAGCATTAAAGCTACCGAAAATGGATAAATTCCGACACCTCCATTGGTTGCCGAAATCGTTAGTCCTCCAATAACAAATGCCGGTAGTAAAGCAACTATCCCTAGGCTTTCTGTTTCAGGTATTGTCCATTTAATCACATAAAACATGGCAACATACATAACCCATATGAAAATTGTATGTAGTATGAAAGCACCTTTATTATTCATAGATTTAAAACTTAAAATCCCTTCGGCAAGCCCTTTAAAAAATATTCTTATTTTATTAATTAGCTCTGACTGGTTGTATTTAAAAAGGTATCTAAGAATAATAAAAAGTAGAAAAACTGTCAAAAATGCAAATATCAAAAACGAAAGTGAAATTTGTTTCTCTTCAATAACCTGCCAAATTAAATCAAATTGGAGGCTTAGTGCTAATAGGATGAATCCTAAAAGAAAAATTAAGTCAACTAAACGTTCTGTAATTATAGTTCCAAATGTTTTTTCAAAAGGAATATTCTCATAAGTGCTTAATGTTGTAGCTCTTAGTATCTCACCAGACCTAGGAATACCTAGATTTGAAATATAAGCAATAAGAACAGCTAAAGTTGAATTAATAAAACGAGGTTTGTATCCCAAAGGAGCTAATAAAAATTTCCACCTGTAAGCCCTTGAAAGGTGACTCATTACTCCAAATAAAACTGAAAGAATAATGAAACGAAAATCAGCATTTTTAATATATTGGAAGATTTGCTTTTTATCTTCTAATGAAGTTGAACGTACCATTAAATAAATAAAGAAAAATCCGATTGTTAGGGGAATTATTACTTTAAGGAAAGGGTTTAATTTTTTCAAAGTCTTATTCAAGTTGGTTAGTCAATTCGTTTGGAAAAATGATTGTGGGTTTAAATGATTTTGCACTTTTTTCTTCTATCTGACCATAGCTTATTACTATGATGATATCTCCTTTTTGAACTTTTCGTGCAGCAGGGCCATT
>MDTB01138352.1_pt1 | contig 12067 bp, 13 predicted proteins | sample 811161 | NCBI WGS metagenome assembly MDTB01 (sample SAMN05326650, study PRJNA326480) | marine metagenome | isolation source: seawater | place: Mediterranean Sea | collected 2009 | reverse complement strand
GCCAGCCAGGGAGGGAGGCAGCCAGGAGGGGCCTTCCCGAATCGGGACCCCCCTTGCAGTACCCCCCCACCCATCCGGTCACATACGACTCTTACGGAAAACCCCCTTCCCCTTGCACCCACACTGACCTACATCTAGGTAGCAGTTACGTATCTAGGGTTACGATATTCGAGTTTCGTATCCCTAGGGTTGCTTGGTTCAAAGGTAGGCGTTAGATTTGGGTATGGCTCGGTTGACTACAGCACAGCGCAAGCGGCTGCGTGGCAGCTCGTTTGTATTCCCGAAGACTCGCAGGTATCCAATCAATGATGAGAGTCATGCGCGTTCAGCGTTGAGCATGGTTGCTGCTCATGGAACCCCTGGTGAACAGGCGAGGGTGAGGTCGGCGGTTCGCCGTCGTTATCCGGGTATCAAGCAGCGTGGGCTGACAAGGGCACTAAGGAAATGAACCGTAAGCGTAATATGCCAGAGGCTCGTGGTTTGAAATCAGCTCTAAAGGGCGGAGGCAAACCAGTTCAGAAGCAGCCTTCTCAGGATTCTCGCCCTAGGCATAGCCAGATGACGGATGGAGAGCTTCTTGCGATGTATGACCGGATGGAGCGACTGCGAACAGAGCACCCTGGCTTACGGAGCTTACGGCAAATGCCAGCTCGGCCCATACGGCCACGAGGGTCGCGGCTAGAGCTATTACCAGGCGATGGGGCACGAGAGTACCGAGGGATGCCAAACACATGGCACGGGGCACAAGATTCAAGGCTACCCCCAATCCAACTATACCGAACGCAAGATGGCCGAAGAGCGTCGTATGACCCTGAAACCGGAGTAACCACGCTTATCAGGTCAGTTAGGCCAGACGTAAGATTCCGAGCAAGTCAGCGGCCTCAGAAGGACCAGCCGATGCAACTGCTTCGTAGCCTGCCCAGGTCGCCATACGATGAGTAGCAAGCTGGACACAAGGGAAGCTAGAGACTCTGTACTCGGCACATCCCTTATTCAGCTAATATTGCAAGGGGAGACTGTATCCTCGGCGGCTGAAGAGGTGGGAGTTAGTTCAAGGCATGCCCGCCGTGTGTTGGAACGCCCAGAAAACCAAGCCAGCCTTAGAGCCGCACTGCAAACCATGCGGATTGGTGCCATCGAAACGGCTCGCGCCAGGATGGAGCAGCTAGCTCCACGGGCTGTTGAGTGGTTGGTGGAGGTTGGTGAAGGTGATGACCTGCACGCCAAGGTAAAGGCCGCCGCCCAGATATTGGACAGGAACCGTGGCACACAGCGCGGGCAGGTGTACAGCGTTGGACCTGCTGAGCAGATTGACGCCATGAGTGACGCAGAGCTGATGGACAAAGCGAAGCAGGCGGCCTTGGTGCTAGCGCAGTCTCAGAAGGACAAAGCGCCTAAGGTTATTGAGGCTGAAAATGAAAAGGGGTCTTAGTAGGGCTCTTGTTCGCAGTGGCGAGCGGTTTAGTGGGCATAACCGCCCTAAGCGAACCCCTGGGCATCCCACCAAAAGCCATGCTGTGCTAGCGAGGTCCGGTGGACAGACCCGCCTTATTCGCTTCGGACAGCAAGGGGTAAGGGGCGCGGGAAGCGCTCCAAAGACTGCAAGACAAAGGGCTCGACGCAGGAGTTTCAAGGCTCGCCACGCAAAAAACATTGCGCGAGGGCCACTTAGTGCCGCATATTGGGCAAACCGGACCAAGTGGTGAGGAGATAAGATGGCTGAATCAAGAGGTAGACGTGCGCGAGTAGCGCGAACCATGGGGCGACCCCGTCGCAACGGAGCGCAGGTTCTAACGGTTGGCGAGCTTCGGGCCGCTCTTCCGGTTCGGCGACGCCGTCGACAGAGAAGCCAGGACTCAGACAGCCCAACGCCAGAGCGACGAGTGCCGCGAAGCGGGTTGCCAAGGCCGCCCCGAGGGCTTTTCCCGCAGCGTCGCGGCTCTACCAATGTGCCCACGAGCGGAGGCGGACTGCGCGACTTGCTAGAGTCGCTTGGTCCACGTGATGGCGGTTCCCGTCGCGGACGACGCACAAGTCGCATTGGACGTGGCGAACTTGAGGCTATCGAAGCGGGGAAGCCTCGCTCTGAAGTTTCTTATCGGTTTGCGGCTAAGACACCCGAGGAAAGGCGTCGCCCTCGGCGAGAACGCCCTCAGCTTACCGCACGTCAGCGCCGTATCCGTGCGCGTCGCCGTCGAGAGCGTGCCGAAGCCAGAGAAGCTCGCATGGCGCGACGCTCTGATCGCACTGAGCGACCTGAAAGAAGGGACTCTCGCGTTGGACCTTTGCGTGAAGCCTTTGCAGCTAGCGAAACTTCTCGCAGCAGAGTACCCGAAAGCCTACGACGTCGACCACGCGAAGAGGTGGTGGAGCTTGCTGGGATGACTATTACTGCACCGCGCCCGCGTGTTGCTCGGCGTCCAATGGGCGGCAGGCGCAGGCGTAGAGGGTGACAGAAGCGGTTACAGAAACCGCACCCAAGGTTGACGCTGTATTTGCAAAGCCGACAACTACCGTGTTGATTCGGCCAGCGTCCCCTGGGGACCAGGCGTTCGTTCTTGATTCATGGCTTCGCAGCTTTGGTCAGGGGCGAACTTGGTTCTGGCGCGGCGTTCAGGGGGATAGGTTTTATACCGGCCACCGTAAGGTTGCGGAGGACTTGCTAGGAAGGGGCCTTGTGCTCGTAGCCTGTTTAGAGCAAGTGCCAGATGCCGTTCTTGGCTGGATGTGTGTAGAAAAAGATTGCCTGCACTACGTCTACGTCAAAAGCAAGTACCGAAAGAAGGGTGTAGCGCGAGAGCTTCTTCGCCATGCCCGCGAGCTGTTAGGAAAAGTTGAGTACTGTAGCCACCAGACTGGTCAGTACAAGCGTTGGTCGCCGGGTGCAGAGCTGAACTTCAGCCCAGGCCACGCCTATTATAAGCCGACAAAGGAATAGACATGAGAGTTGACGAAGCACACTTGGCGATTATCCCCCGTGTAGCCGGATGGGACCAACGCCGGTTCACCAAAGAGCACTTCCTGATGTGGGTTCAGGATTCGATGCTGTATATCCGCCGAAGAAACGAAGCGAACGCTCGCAGTTTCCACACGACGGTAATCATACCCATCCAGCACTGCTCGGTTATATTGCCGCAGCAAACTCCGCCAGCTCCATGGGAAGGGCAGCCTGTCAAAAAGACACGCCGCAAGACGACCAAAGAGCAGGCCATTGCATGAGATGCTTGGCACGAACTCAGGATTCCGGTGCTCGCACTGTGGGGAGTTTTGGGTGGACTGCGATTGTGGGGAAAGAACGATGTTCTGGTGCCCCGAGTGCAACCAAATGCTTGAGGCTCAGCCACCTGGCGAAGAGCACTCTTACATGTGTGCGGTAGAGGGATGCGGGGAGATAATGGAACCGGTAAAAGCGAAGGCGTAAACCTTGGCATGACCGTGGAAATGGCTCGGAAGCTGCTCGCTGAGCAAGCTAGACGCGCCAATATCAAGAAGCCTGCGTACATCGAAGAGCTTCATCCGGCCCAAGCAGCGTTTTGGGACGACCCTAACCGATTCAAAGTCGCAATCTGCGGACGAAGAGCTGGCAAAACCAGCCTGGCGTATCGCGGCCTGCTTCAAGGCATGGGTGCAAACCCAAACACAATCCAGGCGTATATAGGTGTGACGCGAGAGTCTGCCAAGCGACTTGCGTGGAACCCTTTGCGGAGACTGGCCAAGCAGCATGGTCTCCCCATCCAGTTCAACAAGGTTGAGCTAATCGCTTACCACACCAATGGCGCTGAGTTGTGGATATTGGGCGCGGACAAAGAAGAGGACATGGATAAGATGCGTGGTGCCGCGTACAAACGTGTCGTCATTGACGAAGCCGCATCTTACCGAGCTTTTATTGAGCGGATGGTAAACGAAGTCATCGAGCCCGCACTTGGTGACCATCGAGGCGATTTGTGGCTCATGGGCACCCCTGGGCGCACGGCGGCCGGTTTCTTTTACGATGCCAGCATAAATGCGCCGGGATTTGAGAAGTTCTCGGTGCATAAGTGGACCGTTGCCGACAATCCGTACTTTTTAGACCCTGAAGAGTGGCTTCAGGAGCTTCGAGAGCGCAACGGATGGAGCGAAGACCATCCAACGTACCGCCGAGAGTACCTTGGAGAGTGGTGCAAAGACGACGATGCGCTTGTTTACAAGTTTACGTCTGAAGGAAACATCGTTCATGACCTTCCTGACCCAGTGAATGAGTATTCATATGTGCTGGCGATGGATTTCGGGATTGTGGACCCTACGGCCTTTGTTGTATTGGCGTATCACCCGCATGACCCGTGTGTTTACATTGTGGAGTCGTACAAAAGACCTGATTTGGGGCCAACTGACGTGGCAGAGCACATTCGGCTGCTGCAAGACCGCTATTCGAGACTAACCGATGCTGACCCTGAGCGCGTTTTTGAGACAATTGTTGGTGACACGGGCGGAATGGGTAAGGCGTATGCCAAAGAACTGCAATCGAGACACTCGATATTCGTCAAACCAGCCGAAAAACGCGAAAAGTTAGCCTATATCGACCACATGAACGGCGATTTGATTGCAGGACGCATCAAAGTCGTGCAAAAAAGTAACGAGGAGCTGGTAAGAGAGTGGCAAACGCTCCCGTGGCTGACGCGAGATGGCCGCAAGCAGGAAAAGTACGACGAAAGGAAGTATGATGACCACCTGGCTGATGCTTGCCTTTATGGCTGGCGTGATTGTCGTGCATATTCTGCCACGGCTAAAGTAGACAAACCGCAGCCTGGCTCTCCAGAGTTTCTGGAAAAATGGGCTGAAGAAGAAGAGCAGAGAGAAAACAAAGAGGCTTACATGCGGAGTCAGGTTCCCTGGTGGGAAGAGGGCGATGATGAATATGGGTCTGAGCAGCACGAGGAGTGGTTATGAGCGCGTATCACGCAGATATGGTCAAGTTTCTTACGAAGCTCAACGAGCTTGGCGTTTCGCACGTCAAAATCGAAGGAGAAACGTGCCTAGAAGTGACTTTCGGTCACCAGAGTGGCGTTCAAGTGGTCCCGCATACCACTGTCGCTACAGATTCCCAGGTTATCACCGACCTCATAACCGGAACGCGAACCGCGAAGGAAATGCTCGAAGAGGGTGAGATTACACCCCGCCAGCGCATTGAGTTGGAAATGGCTGTCCAAGAACAAGTGGACCATGACCACTACCGGAGTGCCTGATGGAAACGATTTACGCAAATATGCAAAGTGACATGCGCTGGTGGCGCGAAGATGACCCGTTTGAGGCCATTTGGTCGGCTATTACCACGGTAATCAGCGAAGACAACGAGCGTCGCAGCCAAATCATCCACTATTTGCGTTTGTATGGACATCGGGAACTGATGACGCTTCTGACCAACAATCACATGCCTGTCTCCAGCTATTTTGGAGAGCGAAACTACCTTCGCTACAACGTGGTCAAGTCAGTCATTGATACTGTGTCCAGTCGGATTGGCAAAAACAGGCCAAAGGCAGCCTTTTTGACCAGTGGCGGCGACTTTACCCAGCAGCGGACTGCTCTAAAGCTCGAAAAGTACGTTGAGGGCTCGTTTTACGAGACTCAAATCTACGACACAGGCTCTATGTGCTTCCGTGATGCCTGCATTATGGGGCCGGGCATCATCAAGTTTTACGAAAAGCAGACCAAAGAAGGCGGCTGGAAGGTTTGGAACGAGCGCGTTTTCCCGTGGGAGCTTTTGGTTGACTACGCAGATGGGCGCGATGGCAAGCCTACGCAGATGTTCCACGTGAAACATGTCGACAATCATGTGCTGTACGAGATGTTCGCAAACACTGATGAGTGGAAAAACCGCAAGCAGGAGCTAAAAGACCTCATCGAAGAGGCTCAGCGTGGCGATTGGGAAGGCGTTGAGACCGACAGTTTGGTAGACCAGAAGCTCTGCGTTGAGAGCTGGCACTTGCCCAGTGGGCCGGGAGCTAAAGACGGCAAGCACGTCATCTCTCTCAGCAGTTGCACACTTTTCGAGGAAGAGTGGGATGAGGACTGGTTCCCGTTTGCCGTTTATCAATGGAACCGGCCAACCGTTGGCTATTGGGGCACCGGAATAGCCAAGGATATCAACGGGATACAGATTGAAATCAATCGCTTGTTGGACAAAATCCAAAAGGCGTTTCACCTGTTTGCCAACCCTTATGTTGCTGTGCAGGTGGGCTCAAAGGTTCTCAAGAGCCACATTACCAATGGCGTAGGACGGATTCTGGAGTACCAGGGTGCTCCGCCTACAGTTGTGACGCACCAGCCGATTCACCCGCAGATTATCAACTACCTTCAGCAGCTAAAGATGGACGCACTGCGTCAAACCGGCGTGAGTGAGATGGCAGCGCAGGGAAAGAAGCCTGCTGACCTGGAGAGTGGCGCGGCGCTGCGTGAGTACAACGAGATTGAGGACACTCGCCATGCGGGTCCGGCTCAGCAGTACGAGCGGTTTTACATGGATGCGGCTAAGATTATTGTCCGCATGAGCCAGCGCATGCACAAGCACGGCAAGACCCCTTCGGTCATGGCCCATCACAAGCGCCGCAGCAAGAAGTGGGTAGACGAGCTAAAGTGGTCAGACATCAACATCGACGAGTCTGGCTACGTCATGCAAGTGTTCCCGACGAGCCTTTTGCCAAGCACTCCGGCTGGCCGGACAGCGACCGTTCAGGAGTGGCTCCGCAGTGGGCTGGTGGACAAGGTTACGGCGATGCACCTTCTGGAGCTTCCTGACCTGGAGCAAGTGCAGACGCTTGAGGTTGCGAGCTACAATATTGTTCTCGACCAGATGGAAATGATCTTGGAGGATGGCGAGTTTGTGCATCCTGAGCCGTACCAGGACCTTCTGTTAGCGATGAAGCTGTCTCAAACGACGTATCTACAGGCCAAGATGGACAAGGCTCCTGGAGACCGTCTGGAGATGATTCGCAGATACATCGAGGCGTGCAAGCGATTGCTCGACAAGATGAAGATGCAAGAGCAGAACCCGCAGGTTCCGCAGAATAGCCCTGTGGCCCAGGCCCAGGATATGCCTTTGCCGGGAGCTGGGGCTCCTCCGGGCATTGAGCAAGCAGCAATGTTAGCAATGGCCCAAGGAGCAGGACCGCAATGAGTGAACAGCAGCAAGCACAACAACAAGCCGCGCCCGATGAAGCAAGTCAGCTATCTGATGACCAGTTGATTTCCGGGGCCGCGTTGGTGGAGGAAGCCACTAACGACTTTATGAACACCACCTTTCAGATGGGTGGCGATGAAAAAGTGCCCATTCCTGAGCAGGCGAAGGAGGAGGACAAGCAGACGTTTGATCCCGAGCCTAGCGATAAAGTAGAGTTATCTCCAGATGTTATAGAACTTGAGCGACGCGAAGCTGAGCTGCGTCAACGCGAAAGGGATATGCAAGACATGATGGAGCGGATGGAGGAGATGCAAGAAAAGCCTCCTGGATTCCGAGAAAACCCATGGGAGGCATTTGCCCGCTGGTCGCAAGAGAACGGGTTTGACCCGTCTCAGGCGTACGAGCGACTGACCGCTAATCTTCTCGACGAAGACAAAGAACTTGTCGAGCAAGAGCAGCGTGAGGGACGATGGGAAAAAGCAGAAGGCCGCATCAAGGAACTGGAAGAGCAGCTACAGAGCCAGTCCTATGAGCAAGAGGAGCAGCAGCTTTGGCTGGGCCTTGAGCAGCGGTTGGACGAAATGAAGGAACAATGGCCGATTGCTGCCGCCCGTGGCGTGCAAGCGGTAGGGGATGTGTTCTACACAATCCTCGACCATTACGAAGATACTGGCGAAGTGCTTGATGCAGGAGAGCTTTTCGAGCAGTATAACAATGGGCTCCAACAGCAGTTACAGGAGCTTGCGGGAAATAACGCGGTGCGTCAGTTACTTGGCCTTGCCGCGCAGCAGCAAAATACGCCGAACGTTGCGGCCCGAGAAGTTGTCCAGGGTACACCAACTCTAACTAACCAATCTGCTGGAGGTCGGTCATTTAGGACCGATCAAGATGAGCTTCCCGATAACGAGGAGCTTATCAGAATGGCCTCAGAGGCTTTTCTTTCTGGCAACTGACAACTTCAAAGGTAAAAACAAATGACAACCGGAGCTATTTCCACAACCAGCTTTGCTGCTGCAATGAAGAAAATCTACCCTCAGAAGCGGGTGGAACTCATCTTTTACAAGCATCACCCTCTCATGGCCAAGATGGCCAAGGCCGAGGATTTCTACGGATTTGACCAAGGTGGCACCATGGCCATCGCCGTTCAGTCTGGCGCACCTTCAGGTGGACGAAGCGCCACGTTTGGGAATGCCCAAGCGAACATTAGCGCAGGTAACGACGAGCGATTCAACATCTCTCGTAAGACCGACTATCAGCTTTGGAAGCTGAACAACGAGGTCATCGAGGCTTCGTCTCGTGACGTTGGTGCCATCATGCGCGTTCTTCAGAACAAGGGTGATGCCGCTCTCTTGAACCTTTCCCGCAACCTTGCTGCCATGCTTTACGGCAACGGCGGTGGTGCGCGAGGACGAGGAAACAATGCGGCTCCAGTTGGGACCACCATCGTTCTGGCAAACCCAGGCGACATTGTGTTCTTTGAGCGTGACATGGTTTTGGTTGCGTCCGACGTTGACGGAAGTGGAACTAACGGTGTCATTCGAGGCCCCGGTGGCGGTGCTGCGGCTGACACTGCACTTGTTACTGGTGTCGATCGTTCTGCTGGATCATTTACGGTCAACGCCATTCCGGCAAGCTGGGGTAACCAAGATTACTACTTCCAGCAGGGTGACGTGTCCGGTTTGACAACTGGCGCTCCCGGTCTTCCCGCTGCGGTTACAGGAAATGTTGTTACCGGTCTAGCCGGGTGGATTCCGACAGCCGCTCCTGTTGCCGGAGTTGACAACTTCTTTGGTCTTGACCGAGGAGTAGACCCCACTCGTCTTGCGGGTAGCCGTTTCAACGGAATTGGACTTCCCATCGAAGAGTCGCTCAAGCGCATCTCGACGCTCATCGTTCGTAACGGTGGACGTCCAGACACTGTGTTCCTCAACCCAATCGACTACGAGCGTCTTGAGCTTTCCCTTGAAGGCCGCGCACGCTTTGAGACGATGACGACGCAGGTTGGCGGAAAGCGCTCCGCTACGGTTGGCTTCGATTCGATGGTCATCACCACCACCGCTGGTAAGGCAAACGTCTTTGCTGACGTGAACTGCCCGCAGGGCAGTGGGTACATGCTTCAGATGGACACCTGGAAGTTCCACCATCTGAAGGGCTGCCCGCACATGATCACTCAGGGCGCAGGCGCAGGCGGTGGCCGCATGGTCAACGACAACGATCAGGTGGAGTTCCGCTCCGTCTATCGCGGAAACCTTGCTTGCACCGCTCCCGGCTACAACGGCGTGGTACAGCTCTAATGACTACGATTTATCAAGACGGCCTTGTACCGGGGAACATGCAAGTGTCTCTCGGTGGCCAAATCGTAAACAGCGGCACAGTTGGTGATGTTGACTCTATTGTTGGAGTTGGCTTTACGGCTGTGAAGGTTGGCGGAGCAGGCACCGGGGCGTATCAAATCACCCTTAGCGACGTATACCCACAAGTGTGGGCGGTAACAGCAACCGCGCAATCGACCACAACTGACCTAACGGTGGTTGTAGGAGCGATTACTGCACCTTCGTCAGCAGCAAACAACAAGATTGCCTTTGCGGTCGTAGACAGCTCAACCGGAGCCGCCCACGACCTGTTGAACGAGAGCTTGCATTTCCACCTCACACTGGTGCGAAGCAACGCGCAATAACAACGGTAACCCTGGCCCCCTTCGGGGGGCTGGGGCCTTCCTAAAGGTGGATTGATGGCTCGGACAGTTACACTCGCAGAGTTGAGAGACATGGTCAGGCGTCGTGCGGACATCGTAAACGACCCCTTTCACCCCGACTCTGAGATAGACGACTACATCAACGAGGGCATTGCCGAGCTTTACGGCAAGCTGGTGCTCGCCAAAGGCGACGAGTACTTTGCTCACTCGGTAGCAGCCACCACCGTCTCAGGCACGAACAGCATCGCTTTGCCTGCGACCTTCTTCAAGATTCTTGGCGTTCGATGGCAGTACACGCCGCAGCGCAAAATCAAGCTCATCCGCATGGACTTTCAAAAGTTCCTGGGCTTGGACAATAACGTTGTTAGCGGATGGAACGATTGGTCAGACGTTTACTACATGACCCAACAACAGAACGTGGTGTTCTGGCCAACCCCCAAGGGAGCGCACAATGTTGTCATCTGGTACATACCTGCTGCGGCAAAGCTCACCGCTCCAGCCGACACCTTTGACGGTGTAAACGGCTGGGAAAAGTACGTCGTTCTTCATGCCGTACGAATGGTGAAGCTCAAAAGAGAAGAGTCCACCGGAGTCACAGACACCGCGCTTGCTGACATTGAGCAGAAAATCAACTCGCTCAGCGGCAACCGAGACGACGGCCAGCCATCGCACGTCATTGATGTAGACCCAATCAACGTTTATGCGGACGGGTACAACTGGTGGTAGAGGCTGCAAAGGGAAGAGCGCTCCGCAAGGACATCTACAGCACCGGCAACGACACTGCCGACCGGGCGCTGGCCGATGTGCAGCAGCAGGTGGACTCCAAGTTCCGCTCGCAGCAGTCCTCTCCCTTTGCTACCGGTCGCATTATCCCAGGCATTTCGCTAACCACCGGCACTGCGAATAAAGTTTCGCACAAGCTGGGTCGCAAGTACGTCTCCTGGTCAGTAGTGCGTAAAAGCGCAAACGCAGACGTGTGGGAGGACAGCTACTCCTCGCCGCCAAATCCTAACAAGTTCATCGTTCTTCAATGTTCAGCCGACGTAAAGGTTGACCTCTTGGTGGGGTAATGGCGCTAAAGAAACAAAAAGTAGGTGTCACTTTTGCCAAGGGCGTTGACGAAAAGACTGCCACAAAGCTGGTTGTTCCTGGGTCAATGGTCACCATGGAGAACGGCATCTACAACAAGGTAGGCGAAGTCAGCAAGCGCAACGGATACGACGACCTAAACGTGGACGTAGACCGAGCTTGGCCCTCTTCGTACACTGCCGCCGCTCCCTTCGAGGGACCGATTACAACAGGCGAGTCAGCGGGAGTGCTAGAAGACGAGCTGCTTCTGTTTGATGGCAACTACGTCATGAGCCGCTCCACCGTAGACGGTAACTGGACGTACAAAGACCAAGCAACTCCCGTTATTACCAGGGCATCTCGACTTGGGTGGGGCTCGACCACCGAGCTTGGCTCTGCGTTTGTGCCGCCCTTTGTTCGCGACACGGGCAACCAGGACGGCGTTCAAATGATCGTCCACAACAACTTCAAAGTGTACGTGTGGGACGGCGGAACGTATTCCGTTGTTGACGCAGTCACCGGGGACCGGCTCGTCACCACCGAAATAATGAACACCGGTTTGGGTCAAGTTGTTTCGTGGCGTCTTGTGGCTATGGGCCAGCACATATTCCTGCTCCGCGCAAGCCAGACGGGGACCATCGAAGCGGCCCGGATGGAGGCCAACGCAGCGTTTGACGCAAGCAACCCTTGGCCCTCTACGTTTACGGTTGTGACCGACGCTCATCCCACCAACACGTACATTGATGCCGTAGAGATTGACGCTGCTGAAATATGCCTGGCTTACGTCAGGCTAAACAACCAGGCGGCCACCATTCGCACCATGCGACTCGACAACACGGCAACTATCCTTGCCTCTGTTGAAACCGTGGAAGACTGTAGTAGGTGCCTGTCGGTATTCAAAGACCCGGTTAGCTCTCGCATTGGCATCGCGTGGTGCAACACCCACACTCAGGTTGGGACTACGGTAACGCAGGATGTAAAGTTTATTCTGTGGGACGCTGCCCTGACCAACGTCCCGGCCAACTGGGCTGTGTATCAGCCTGGACCTTTTGGGATGCTTATCAACCGAGAAACCGGTGTTGACGTCGAAGGAACAGCGCTTCACATCTCGCTTGGCCAAGGCATTCAGGATGACTACTTGAGCATTATTT
>MDTB01103120.1_pt1 | contig 12067 bp, 11 predicted proteins | sample 811161 | NCBI WGS metagenome assembly MDTB01 (sample SAMN05326650, study PRJNA326480) | marine metagenome | isolation source: seawater | place: Mediterranean Sea | collected 2009 | reverse complement strand
TATTTATTTGTTGTAATTGTTGTACAGTCAACTTATTTGAACCATATTTATCATGAAATATTCCTATTATATTTCGAAACCACATATATTTATCATCTTGATGTATATTTTGTAAATATTTACCTATAAACGTATTTTTATGAGCAACATTCCATAATAAATCTTGGTTCTCCCTTGAAATAAAATATACCATTTTTTAAATATTCTAAACTTATATTTAAATAAATATTTCCATAATTATAAAAATTGATAAAAAAGATACTAGATATTATGAGTCAGAAATATGTTATATCAAGTTGAAGAACCAATTCTTGGCGTTATTGTCAAACGCCCGTCTTTGCATTGCAAAACACCTTATGTAGCCGATATACAAATTGATGATAAAGAGATTATGGGTCATTCCCCTTCATTAGGTTGTTGTGGTTTGGCGGATAAAGGAGCGTCTGTATTGATGTCGAAAATCAAAAGCAAAAACAAAAACACAAAATGTACTCATAGAATTGAAGTTGGTACGTACAAAGAAGATGATAAAGAAGTGTATATTGGCATCAATCCAAAATTAGGTGAATCCATTGCAGAAAATGCTCTATTATGTGGACTTATTCAAGGACTAGGCAATATTCACAAATACGCAAAGGAAAAGACAATTATGAATTCCCGTTTCGATTTTATTGGACTTGATATGAATAAACGCCCGTTTGTTCTTGAAATCAAAAATGTACCGTTAGCGGATTATGTCGACGTTCCCAAAAAAGAACGAAAGAATTATACATCACTCATTCAAAATAAACAATTTCATGAAAAAATTGCTTATTTTCCCGACGGATACCGTAAGAATAGCACTGATGTCGTGAGTCCCCGAGCATTAAAACATATACAAGAGTTAGAAGAAATTGCAAAAACAAGTGAAACAAGAGCCATATTATGCTTTATTGTCCAAAGGTCAGATGTGTCCTCCTTCCAACCATCTAATATTGATTTAACTTATCGCAAGGCTGTTCAACAAGCATGGTTAAATGGAGTAGAAATAAAAACAATCCAAGTTGGATGGAATGAATATGGAAACTGCCGGTTCATACGCAATGATTTACCAATCAATCTATTTGATAGTTATGGTCCCTTTCTCAAAGAATAATATATGATAGTAATGTATATAATGGATAAATATTTAGGTTTTCGTTTCGGTTTTATAGATAATGCTATTGTAGCATTTTTTTCACTTTTAGGCATACAAATTGAAACCTATTTTGAAGGATTTGGTGCATATGGTGCATTATATGGTGCATTAGTCGGACATACAATATCGGATATGGTTGCAGGATACAGTGATTTTGGCATGGATGTTGCAATAAATATGGGTTTGGGTTGTTTTTCTGTAATAGTATTAGTTACAATTTATTTATATGTAAAATCTACTTTGTAAGCGTCAGTTTTATATTTTTCAATAAAAAATATAAAAATCAAATATTTTTTAATTATTCATTGGCGTTTGTTTGAAATGATTCTAGCAGTTGAATCGCATCATCACATGCAATTTGTTCCGCCTTCTTCTTAATTTTATGTTTTCCTTCTCCCATAAACATAAATATTCTACCATGTTCAGACATGTATTGATGAATGTCATTATAAGAGGTAAATTTTGATATTGAGATAGAATCCTGGTGCTTAAGACCATGTACTGGCTGTCCGAGGCATAAATATACTCCCATATGATATCCTATTTCTGCATCATGTTCATTTACTTCCAAATAATCAGGTGTTACTTTAAATTCTTTTTGTATTTTTACTTGCAAAATATTTTTAAAATTATCGTCATTTCGAATTAAACTAATCCAATCTACATGCTTTTCAAATACGCTTTCTACAAATATTTGAACCATTTGAAAACCTGGACCACAAACAAATACGTTCTTAAACCAATCATGCTCATCTTTGATTGAAATTTTGTTAAAATCTAAAAACATAGCACCAATGAATGATTCAAACAAACAACCTAATTTCTTGAGATTCGTTCTGATTTGTTTACCTTCGGCATGCTTTGATAATATTACGTAATTATGTAAACCCATTTCATACGCCATTTTTCCAATCGATTCATTTTTTACCAATGCAATCTTTTTTTCTGTCATAAATCCTTCATCAGCTTTAGGAAATCTTCTATACAAATAATATTTAGTGATTAATTCTAATACACCATCACCAACAAATTCTAATCTTTCATTTGATTTTGTAAATAAATCAATACAATCTTCAGGTTTGTTTGCTATTTCAATATTATTTGCTTTATTTTCAATATCTGGGCGTCGAATATAGGATCGGTGTATAAACGCACGTTTATATAATTCTAAGTTATGTAATTCATAAGGAACATTGTATTTAGTCATAATTTCTTGTATTTGTTCTTTTGTAATTATTTTATTTAGGGGATTATACGGGTCAAATACAAGTGTTTCTGTTCCATTATTGTTCTTTTCAATTCGAATATCGTCATCCATGTTTAATACAACTATGCTTATATTTTTAGATCTTTTTATTTAATCAATTTTTGATTTCAAAAATAAATAATATATATTTAGTATATATAAGATGGTGTACAGTCAAACTAAAAAAACTTCTTCTATTGCTAGCATAACTAACCAAAACCAAGGTGGCGGAAGCAAAAAGGCTGGTCTACCTTACTTAGTAGGACGTGAGTCTTGGAGTTCTATTGCTCTTAAAAATACTTCTCAAAGAATGTCTGTATTGAAGATGCCTTTGACAAGCTCTGTAAGTCAATCGCGCCCTGTAGGTGTTCGTCCTGGAACTACTACTTACTTTTAATTTGTTTATATAAAACGTATTATAAATAACATATTAAGTTATTTATAATTGTTGATGAAAATAATTATTGATGAAAGAGAAAAACAATTGTATGAAACTTGTTATTCAATACTATTAGGAAAAAGTACAGCAAGTCATATTATTTTATCCAAAGAAGTATTGCCTTTAGGAGATATATTGTTACGTACCGATGATGATAAGGATGTATTGCTAATCGAACGAAAAACTTTTTCGGATTTATTTGCTTCTATTAAAGATGGTCGTTATGAAGAACAATCGTATCGACTGCTACATTCCAGCCAAATTATGCCTCATTCTATTATATACCTTATTGAAGGTGTTTTATCGCAATTACATACACCTTTGGAAAAAAAGGTATTGTATTCCTCCATGACATCTTTAAACTATTTTAAAGGTTTTAGTGTGCATCGAAGTTCGGGTGTTCGTGAAAGTGCCGAATGGTTATTACAAATGGGTGAAAAAATCGAAAAAAACTTTCAAAAGAACAAGTTGCCGTATTATTTAACAGATCCTTTTTTAAACCATTTTCGCAGTAAACAACGAGATTCTAGTAATAATGATATTGAAATTACTGAAGAAAATCAAATACAAACAAGTAGTGCTGATTATTGTCGAGTGGTTAAAAAGGTAAAAAAAGACAATATCAATACTGAAAATTTTGGACAAATTATTTTATGTCAAATTCCTGGTATTAGTTCTACAACCGCATTGTCAATTATGAAAAATTATTCTACTTTTCCAGATTTTATTCAAAAATTACAAGAAAATCCAAATTGTTTGGATGACGTAGTATATGAAACAAACGGAAAAACAAGGAAAATTTCAAAGAGTTGTATTGCAAATATTAAAAATTTCTTATTGTTAGAAAATAATTAAACTTTTTATTGGATTTAATTATTTTCCAAAGCGCTCAAACGAGTTAAAATATCATTCATTTGCGTTTTTAGATTGGCATTTTCGGTTTCTAAAGAAGCAATCTTGGCTTTATCTAACTCTATCTGTTCTTGTTGTTGTTTTATTGCTGCTGTATGATAAGGCATTAGAGAAGTATAATTAAGTGCTAATGGATGAAGTTTAACTTGGTTACCACTATCATCATATTCGCTTGTATCTATAACACAGAATGAAAGATCTGGTATTGCTTGTATATCTTGAGCAATATATCCAGCAGAAGGTTTATATTTATTCAAAGGACCGTTATATGAAGCATCATACATATCATCAGTCATATCATACGTCTTTGGAATCATTTGTTTTACAATAGAAATACCATCAGTTATGACATTTTCATTGTGTTTTATTCTATCGTCACTCACCGCATAACTAGAGCCACTGGCATTGACAAAACCGCCTCTTACACGCATTAGTCCACTCTCTCCACCTGACCTTTCAAAATCTATACCACCAAGATAATTAGATTGACCAGTAAGACTTCTTTCATAATTATGAGTGATAGCTATTTTAGTGTTGTTATAGGTTCCTACTCTTAAAGTATTTGTTCCGTTACCTGTACTACCACCTAAGATATAATTTGTATAAAAGCCGCTTGTATGATAAGGACCTTCTACATTTGCTATGTGAGTATTTATACTTCTAATAATTCCGTTTACATCTAAAAATCCTAAATTACTACTAGTTGAAAGAGTCATCCTTTCAGTATTTTCACTATAAAAACGAGTTGTGCTGCCATTCATGTATAAAACATTTTGTGAATTAGTATCCCATGTTACGGTTTCATCAACAGAGTTTCGAATTCTAAAAATTATATCCGTTCCATAATTTCCTCCAGTAGAACCTACTCCAATAAACGCTTTCCTATCTTTTCTTATTCCTGAACTGCGTCTTCCTTCAAACTCTAAAACAGCATATTCATCATCATTTCCTTTAATATGAAGTTTACTACTAGGACTTGTAGTACCAATACCTACTTTGCCGTCATCAGTAATACGCATTCTTTCTACCATCGGATCATTTGAATTTGGATGTGTCCAAAAAGTCAATCCTCCACCAAAGCCACCATCAAAACCACTATATCCAGCAATTGCACCAAACTCTATAGATGTAGTAGCACCACTATTCCATAATGACGCAAATTTTATATTTGCACCATAATTTAAAACTGTGTTTGCATGCTTGTTTTCAAGAATTAAGGTTCCATCGTGATTAAAATTCTGTCCAGTAGGCATAGATGACTGATCGTGTTGAATATGAAGTTTACTACTAGGACTTGCAGTGCCGATACCTACATTACCATTACTAAAATAAATATTATCACCAGAACTGCTCCATTGACTCAAACCACCTAAAGCCGAGGAAATACTGCCATTTAAACTAAGATCATTTGCAACGATTTTACTATATCTGCTAAAATCAAATTCCATTATATATATTATATATATATATATCATGTGTATTATATGCCAGAACGAACCCGGAAGCCATTCATTTTACTTATTAAAAGCCGAAAATAATGTAAACACATATTATACTTGTCCTGCAAAAGCAATTAAATATTGGGACACAGAAGGAATCGTTGATCACTATGATGAAGTACTCGCTGCAAACGGTGAAACACCTTGGATTTGGTATTTTGATAGTACAGATTTTGGATTCATACACTCCTTGCAAATTAGTGTTGCAATTGGTATTCTAAATTTATTGAAAGATAAATACGGTAAATATTTACAAGAAATTCAAATTGTCAATCCTACGCCTTATATTAAAACATTTTACAGTATTATTTATCCATTTCTTACCGATGAAATAATAAATACCATTCGGTGGTTATAATGAAAATCCTTATAAAATGTCTTTAGGAGGAGGTACAGTTGATGGAATACTAGGGAAAAATACAGTTTTAGGTTTAAAGAAGTATGGTTTGGTTATTTCTCTTTTTTCATATTTTCCAGAATCAACCATTTGCTGCGTATAAGTGGTTCCTGCCCAGTTTTTATCCATTGGATTATCACTTATTCTTTTTGTGGATGTACTATCATGGATCGCGTCCAATGTAGTATATTCACCTACATGTTGACCATGTGCATCAAACCCTGAATAATGATTTACATTATAAGTACTATTATCACGTGTAGCATCCATAATTCCCTTTGCTTTTTTCAAGGTTTTTTCAGAAACATTTGATTCACTTGGTAATCCTCCTTGTAAATCAAATGGACTAGGACGTACTCTAAACACATCTTCGCCTTGAGCATTTGTTTCTTCTTGTAAAAATAAAACAGGACAATCATTACCTTTTTCTTTTTGTACTTCTAAATAATTTATATATTCGTCTAAATTAAAAAACGGCATAGGGTTCTCGGGTCCTGTAGGTTCTTTGGAATTATATAACAATAAAACGTTTCCTTTTTTAACTAACATATCTGGACAAGAAGAAGTTTCCATACCTTCTTTTTGAGAACTAAAACCTTCTTTTTTATCAAAGGAAACTTTATGGAAAACAGTTACATATAAACCCAATAAAAATGTAATAATTAAAAATAATAATACTAATATTTTGGTAGTTTTCATTGTATACTATAAGAAAGGATAATATTTAGCGTATTAAAATATATAATTATACTATATAATGAATTTCTTAATCAATAAAAAAACAAAAAAAGGTGGCAAAACCAAGAAAAAAGCAACAAAAAAAATAGTCAAGAAAACGAAACCCGTTGGTAAGAAAATAAAAAAAGAGAAATCAATCAAAAAAAAACAAAGCAAGAAAAAATCGAGTTCACGTAAAAAACGTAAACCAGAAGTTATTACTATTGAAACCATTGAAAGTAGCATAGAACCTGAATTATTCGCTATGGAAAACAATATGCATCAAGAAAAAGATGCGCAAATTTCTAAAATTTTAGAAGATGTACATAATCCTAAAAAACCTAAATTGGTATTGATTTATGCAAATTGGTGTGGGCATTGTCAAGCAATGAAACCTAATTGGGAACAAATGAAAACAAACTTACTTGAACGCAATATGTATTCTCCAGAAGACATTATTGAAATAGAAAGTGCCGAACAAGAGCAAAAATTACCTGAATTAAATGATAGTTTACAAGGTCCTAAAATTGAAATTGTAGGATATCCTACCATGGGTAAAATAGAAGATGGTGGTTTTAACAAATACGAGGGAGGTAGAGATGCTGGATCATTAATGAATTGGGCTAGTAATTTGATTTGATTTGATTAGATTTTCAAATTAATATCTAATCAAAAAATAAATGTTAGTGAAACCACTAATTATAAAACATTTAACTACGACATTAATCGGTCCACATGGTATTACTGATATAATTCATGCTAATAATACAAATTTATTACCTCAAATGTCAGCAACATACGGATCTACTGTTGGAAGTAGCATATTGTTACACCATTTTCACATGGAACCTATGTTAGATGTTGCATTTTTTATTGCATCCATTATACATTTTAGAAGAGATATGCCCTATTTCAAACTGATTCCTCGTTATGCCTTAAGTACTAGTTTGCTTATGTTCTCGTATCAATATTGCCCCGAATTGTTCATTTTTTATATGTTAAGTGTACATGTTCCACACCATTATCAAATGAATTGGGAATTTATGAAACAAACACCTAAATTTAGTGTACTTCTAATTGTTTTTACAAGTATAACTATGGGTTTTATAGGCAATTCTATAGATGGACTAGAAAACACCGACCTATTAGCATTGGCAAAAGGCATAATTATTAGCCATATTATTTATGAAGAATTGTTTATTTTCAATATACATAATACTATCAAAAATTGATTCATGAAATAACTGTTATTTCATGAAATATAATAAAATTAAACTAAGTATATAATTATGTCAACAAAAAAAGTAGTAAAAAGGAAGATTTCGATAGTAAGATCTTTCCGTTTACTGGATTTTCACGTGTATGATCAATCTGAAAAAAAGGAGGATTCAGATTCTGGTTCGGATGAAGAGAGAAAGTATTCAAATGCGGATAATAATATGTTTGTTATTCAAATGTTTGGCATAGACGAAAAAGGTAAGACATGTTGTTTATATGTAAATGACTATCAGCCATTCTTCTTTGTAAAAATACATGATGATTGGAGTCAATATAAAATTAATTCGGTTATAAGATATCTCAAAGAAAATGTACCAACTCGATACGAGAATTCGTTAGTGTCTTTTAAAGTCGTTGAACATAGCAAATTATATGGTTTTTCTGGAGGAAAGAAACATAAATTTATAAAACTTATTTTCAAAAATACAGTTGCTATGAATAAATACAAGAATATTTGGTACGAATATGTAAAAGATAAAAAAGACAGTACTAAATCTATTAAATTAAAAAAAAATGTTGTTTATGATAAGGTACCATTAGAATTATATGAGAGTAATATTCCTCCTCTTTTGCGTTATTTCCATATTCATAATATTAGTCCATCTGGATGGATTAGTTTTAATACAAGTCACGTAAATGATGTTGCTACTAAAACAACTACATGTAATTTCGAGTATAACTGTTCGTTGAACCACTTAAAGCCTTTGCCTGAAAAAGAAACCGCAGTACCTTATAAAATTTGTAGTTTTGATATTGAGGCAAGTAGTAGTCATGGTGATTTTCCTATTCCTATTAAAACCTATAAACGGTTGGCTACAAATATTGTTGATGTCTTTTTAAAACAAAAACAATTTCAATCCCTAACAGAAGAACAAGGAAAAGAACTATTTAAACGCTGCATGCTTAGTTCATTTGAGTATGGTTCTATGGAAGATATTGATGTAGTATATCCGAAAATTCCTCCTTCGAAAGTAAAAGTACAATCTTTAATCGAAAAAATATTATCAAAGTCATTGGAAAAAGTGAAAAAAGAAACCGACGAAGACAATAGCGGTTTGCTACAAATAGACAATTTATTTGAAGCCATGAAAAATAGTCATCAAGATAATATGGAAGGATCTGCAGAGGCGAATGGAGAAGCTATAGATAATTCCGTTGAGTTTACAACTTATGGAAAGCAAGCGGATAAAAAAATCAAGTTGAAGAAAACAACAACAATTATGGATGTTTTATATAGTGATCAGTATGAACGCGATGAACAAATAAAAATTTTGGACGAAATTTTGACGTTATTGTTTCCTCGTTTAAAAGGTGATGAAGTTACATTTATTGGATCTACTTTTATGAATTACGGTTCAAAGGAGCCTTATTTGAATCATTGTTTGGTTGTAGGAAGTTGTGATGAAGTAGAAGGTGCTGAAATCGAAACGGTTAAAACAGAAGAAGAAATTCTGCTCAAATGGACAGAATTAATTCAAAAAGAAAATCCCGATATTATTATTGGATACAATATTTTCGGTTTTGATTATGAGTTTATGTTTCGTCGTGCTCAAGAAAACTATTGCCACAATGAATTTTTGAAATTATCCCGAAAAATGAATGAAGTCTGTGCAAATCCTGATAGAGAAAACCCTGGTGTTGTCAATCTAGAACACACCAAAATTCAAATTGCAAGTGGTGAATATGATTTGCGTTATGCACGCATGTGTGGTCGTTTACAAATTGATATGTATGCTTATTTCCGTAGAGATTTTAATTTGTCTTCTTATAAATTGGACGATGTTGCAGGTCAGTTTATTAGCGATAGTGTGAAGAAAATAGAATCTGTTCATCACGAGAAGTTCGGCGATTGTACCGAATTATATAGCAGCAATCTTATGGGTCTACATATTGGTGATTTCATTCATATTGAATTGATCGGTTTTACAGCCGATTATTTTAACAACGGTCAGAAATTCAAAGTATTGGATATAGAATATGATAGAGTGGACGGCGAGAAGAAATTCAATGTTATTTTGATTAGCGGACATCATGAAATCGAGAAAGGTAAGTCCATCAAATGGGGTATGGCAAAAGATGACGTATCTCCTCAAGATATTTTTCGATTAACTAATGGTTCATCTGCTGATAGAGCAGTTGTTGCCAAATACTGTATTCAGGATTGTAACCTAGTACATCATTTGATGAATAAGATTGATGTAATTACTGGTTATGTTGAGATGTCAAGGATTTGTAGCGTTCCGATTAGTTTCTTAGTATTCCGAGGTCAAGGTATTAAATTAACTAGTTTTGTGGCTAAAAAATGTCGAGATAAAGATACTCTCATGCCTGATGTGGAAAAACCGCGTGATGCAGAAGGTTATGAAGGTGCGATTGTATTACCTCCGAAATGCTCCATGTATATGGATAATCCAGTAGCTTGTGTCGATTATTCATCTCTATATCCGTCTTCGATGATTAGTCAAAACTATTCTCACGATAGTAAAGTATGGGCTAAGGAATATAATTTGCAAGGAGATTTAATCAGAGTAACCGGTGAACAGGACGAAGATGGAAACTTCATTTACGATAATTTACCAGAATATAAATATATTGATGTTGAATTTGATACATATAAATATATTCGAAAAAGTGCAACATCCAAGGCTGAAAAAACAAAGGTTGGTAAAATGATTTGTCGTTGGGCACAGTTTCCTGAAAACAAAAAAGGTATTATGCCGTCTATTTTGGAAGAATTGCTGAAAGCAAGAAAAGATACTAGAAAAATGATTAAAACCGAAAAAGATCCATTCATGCAAAATATTTTGGATAAACGTCAGTTAGGTTATAAAGTTACTGCAAACTCTCTTTATGGTCAGTGTGGTTCACGCACATCTACATTCTATGAAAAAGATGTGGCCGCTTCTACCACAGCAACAGGAAGAAGCATGATTGTATATGCAAAACGTATTATAGAAGAAGTATATGGTAACGAAATAGTCGATACAAAAAATGATGGAAAAGTAAGAACACGTGCAGAATATATATATGGTGATACAGATTCCGTATTCTTTACCTTTAATCTTGAACATCCTGAAACAGGTGAAAAGATACGTGGTCAAAAAGCACTTGAATTAACGATTGAAATTGCGCAAGAAGCAGCAAACTTATGTACACAATTCTTAAAGCCACCACAATGTTTAGAATATGAGAAAACACTTATGCCATTTATATTGCTTTCAAAGAAACGCTATGTTGGTATGTTATATGAAGAAGATCCAAACAAAGGATATATGAAATTTATGGGTTTGTCATTAAAAAGACGTGATTCTTGTGATTATTTGAAAGATGTATATGGGGGTATTCTCAATATATTGATGAAAGAAAACAATATTGATTTAGCAATGCAATTTCTTCAACAGTCTTTAGATAATTTGGTTCAAGGTAAAGTAAGTATGGAAAAACTAGCCATTACCAAGGCTCTACGTGGATATTATAAGAACCCTCAACAAATCGGTCATCGTGTATTAGCCGATCGTATTGGTGCACGTGATCCCGGTAATAAACCAAAACCTGGTGATCGTATGAAGTTTGTATTTGTTGTAAATGATAAGCCAAAGGCGTTGATGGGTGACAAAATAGAAACTCCTGATTACATTATACAAAACAAGTTGAAAATCGATTACAATCATTATATTACCAATCAATTGATGAAGCCTTTACAACAATTATTTGGTTTGTCTTTAGAGCAAATTTGGACATTACAAAATAAAAAAGCGGCTATCAAAACGTACATAAAAGATATTGATAAGTTGCAAAAAGAAAATGATGATATGGAAGTGTTTATGAAGAAAAAAGAAAAATATTGTGCAGCAAAAATAAAAGTATTATTATTTGATAAGACATTAACAAAAATATATAATGAAAAACATGGTATTCAGCCTATTTCCAAATTCTTTGTGAAAAAATAAAAAATATAAAATATAAATTATGTTATATGTCTGACGATGAAATAAACGAAGAACCCAATCTTTTTTTATCAAACGAAGTAGATCAAATGACTATGGAATTGCTTATGAATAAAAATTCGAAACAAAAATATAAATCAAAGGCAAATTGTGAAAACAAATTATTATATATTGATCAAAATAATGAACTATTAAAATACAAAACGCAAATTCTAGAACTTACTGAGCAAAAGTTGAATAATCAACATACACAAATTAATGGTGATGTTGATACCATTTTTGATGCCTATGTATTAGCATGTATACGTCATTTTAAACAAAAAGAAGTAGAAAATGCGAATTTGTATCATCAAGATATTACTTTAGAAACTACTATGAAACCTAGAAAAAAGCAGAACAATGTATTTTCTCATTGGAGTGATGAGAAAAACTATCAAGTCTTTGGTAAGGACTAT
>MDTB01086204.1_pt1 | contig 12067 bp, 13 predicted proteins | sample 811161 | NCBI WGS metagenome assembly MDTB01 (sample SAMN05326650, study PRJNA326480) | marine metagenome | isolation source: seawater | place: Mediterranean Sea | collected 2009 | reverse complement strand
TTGGGGTAACCACTCCCCTGTCTGCTGGTGCGCTTTTTCGCCTGCGAGAATTTCCAACCAATCTATTTTCCTACCACCATTGTAGGCGCTTTCAACAGCGCTATCAAATACATTTACGGAGGCTCTCCAAATATCAGGGCCAATTCCATCACCTTCAATAAAAGGAATTATGGGGTGATCTGGAACAATTAGTTTGCCATTTTCCATTTTTATTGAATTAGAATTTGTCATGAATTTTTTTCCCTATTTTTTTACTGTCTGTTTTTTTTGTTGATTTTTTATCTTTATTTGAATCAATTTTATTTTTCTTATCCTTTTTTTGATTACTGTTTTTATAGTCAGTAAGGTAAAACCCTGAGCCTTTAAAAATTAACCCGGTACCACCGCTCACAACTCTCTCTACATTACAGTCCTTACTTTCACATCCCTCACGCCTGGTCAGAGGCGGACTTGACATTGATTGAAAATGATCAAACCTATCTCCACAATCTCTGCAAATGTAATCGTATGTCGGCATTAAATAAGAAAAAATTAGAATTCCAAGAGCATGAAATTAAAAACATTTAGGAGAAAAATTTATTAAATAATGCCTTTTCTACATTTGTTGGCACAAAAGCAGAAACATCACCTCCATTTTTTGATACATCTTTTACCACGGTAGAGTTTAGATGAATAAATTTTTCATCGGGCATCATAAACAATGATGTAATGCTATCATTTAAATGAAAATTCATCATAGCCATTTGAAACTCAAATTCAAAATCACTAACATGTCTAAGTCCTCGAATAATGGCATGTGCTCCAGTGCTAACGGCACGGTCAACTACAAGACCTTTAAACTCAGATACTTTTACATTATCTAGATGTTTTACTGAATCTTGTATTAACTCCAATCGTTTTTCTATGGAAAAAAGTGGTGTCTTTTCCGCATTGACTGCAACAACGAACTCTAATTCATCAAATAATTTTGATGCTCGTGTTGCTATGTCAATGTGTCCATTATGAATCGGGTCAAATGTCCCAGGGTATATTATTTTTTTCATGTATTCTCCCAGTATAAAATGCGAGTCTGTCCATAATCCTTAACTAGTGCCTCAAGAAAAGGTTCTTGTTTTTTATCACATTCTAAAATGAATTTACCTTTTTTATTTAAATGGTCTAGCGCTGGTTCAACCAACTTAGTGATATCGTATTTTCTGTAAGGTGGATCAGCAAATATTAGGTCAAATGTTTCTTTTTTTTTGCAAGGTATTTAAAAACATCTACTCCGTGGAAACTGTATTGTGGTCCAACGAGCAGGTTTGAATTTTGTTTCAGATAGCTTAAAACTCCTTGATTTTTTTCAACAAACACAACGGAATCAGCACCTCTACTTACCGCCTCAAAGCCTAATATACCAGAACCTGAAAATAAATCTAAAACTGAATTGTATTCAAACGGAGTAAGGTGGTCAAATAAACTCTTTCTAACCAATGATTTGGTAGGTCTGTAGGGAAGATTTTTACTAGTTTTAATTTTTCGACCACCAAATCTACCGGCCATGATTTTCATCTAGTCTTCCAAAATCGAAACATAAAATCCTGCACGAGGATTTGGATTATCGGACTGATTAAACAGAACAAATTTCCTTAATAAAATAGAGTCATTTACATTAGAGACGATTGCACTAGCCTGAAGAATATCAGCCTTGCCTCTTACCCAAATCAACAAGGGGCCATAAATTTGATTTTTAGTAAAAACTTGCTCAAAATATTTTAGGCTATAGTCAGTAAGTGTGGTATCCATTTGAACCATAAGGTCTATTTTTGATAATTCACCAGGCGATGGTGTTGCCTCCCTGATGGGCAATTCAAAGCTGTAATACCAAAGGAAAACCGTACTATCTTTTCCGGTTGCCTCAACAGAAAATGATGTTGGCTCTACACCAAGGATATTTTCAATATTTGGATTGACACCGCTTAAATATTCTAAGCTTAAGAAAGACTTTGTAATTGTAAGTGCGTTGTAACGATTTAGGTCAGTCTCAGTAAAAAGAGATATGATTGATGAGGATATGGCTCTTGATTGTTTTATGAGATCTACGGGTGGAAACTTTTCTGCAGACTTGATGCTGGTGGAGTCATCAATACCTGACCTGGTAATTACAAACTCCTTATTCGCGCCAAAAAAAGAATTATTTAATCGGTCCTGTAGTTTCAAATAGTTAAAACCAATAAATGCGCCAACAATTAAAAGAATGGATAATGAAAAGCCTGTAATTGATTGAGGTTTTGGTTTTTGCTCAATTATTATTTCCTCTTTCTCCTCTTCAATGATCGTTTCTTCAACAATTTCTGCATCATTTTCTAAAGCATCATGCTCCGGAATTACTTGGGTAAAAAAGAAATCAGTAATTCCAGGTTCACCAAAAAGATTAAAGGAATGTTCTAGCCCAATGCTATTAATTAGTTGAGTTAGTATGTTGGCCTCATAGTATGGTAGTTTTTGAATGTTTACATCATCTACTACTACATTTTCAAATGGTGTACTCATTCTAAAATCAGATAGCTCCCAAGCACTTTTAGCCTGACGACCTAATTTTTGTGGGCAGAATATTGGTATGTCATCTAATTCCGACTTTTCGAGACCGAGAGCAGCAAGAGTTATTTCATCCGATTCATCGGTGGTCGAAGCTACTTTTGCAACACCACCAGAAAATGTGATAGTGCCCATTCCAAAGATATTGTCCTGTACCTTCATGAAGGAGTATTTGTTCCCACGCCTATGAATCATTGCAGCCTCAGACATTCCAGAACCATCAAGATACATGGAGCTAACGGGACCAAGCCAATGAGGAGAACCTCCTAATTCGCTAATAGATAGTTTGAGAGTTCTTACTAACGCACGTGAAATACTACAGACATGGATACTATGCTCTGATGGAAAGTAGACTTGACCAAATAGATATACGGAATGATTTTTTGATCTACTTTTTTGAGACTCAAGCCAGTTTATGTAGTTTAGATGGTCATCGTTTGATAAATCTTTTTCAACTGGAACTATCGAGTGTTCTACAAAAACATCTGGTAGACCTACATATACTTTTTGCCCCTCAAAGGGATTGGCTTCCCTTGCCTGTCTAAGGGCAGAGGCAAGGATTGCATTTAGCTCAGACTCATCATGCAAAAACGAGGAAATTGGTTCTGTGAATGGAATCTGTAATATACCACTGGCTACCCTATCACCATCATTGCCATCCCAACCGGCTGTTAGGAGAAATGTATCCGATAATACTAAGCCAACCATATTAAAAGGACTACCCTATTCCCAACTTTTTCTCCCACCCCTAATAACTCCGTGATTGACAGCTTTAAAAGAGAAAATCAAGTAATGAGATTCAATGATTGGGTCCTCAATAGGACTGGTAACTACTAAATCAGTTCCATCTTCACTAATCTCCATAACATATTGATTATTGGTCAAAGGGCAGAAGTAGGTAGTTGAGTCAGGTATGTAGGTCTTATAGTATTCAATAGCCTCCACTCTTTTCATTGGTTCTTCCTTCACAACGTCAATGAAATTGTCGTTATCTTTATATCCCTGAAGGTTCTTCTTTTGAATGAAACTGGTATCATTTCTACCTAATTCTTCAGCGAATAACACAATTTGGACTGTAGTGTCTAAAACCGTATCCTTTCTGAAACTCTTTATGCCAAATGTTGTATCGTACTCAAAGCCAAATGACTCGTCTACATCAACAAAGAATTCTTTACCATTAAGTGTTACATTTTGTTCTCCAATAAACAGTGAGTCTGCTATGGTTGAATCTCTTGTGGCATTCACAACTGACATTGCCTCTAGGAAGTTTGGATTATATTCACCAGTAAGTCGCGAATAGAATGATTCAATATCATATACATTCTCCATTCTATACCTACTTAGATCCTGGTAATACTCTTCCTCTTCCCAAATCGCTACTGGAACGTAGATGACAATAATTAAAAAGAACATTGCCAAAATGATTACTACTTCAAGTAAGTCTGTTTTATTCTGCTGATTTAGTCCCATTTAACACCGTTTACTTTAATATGAATGATTTTACTCCATTTTCATTTCTGATAATGGATTTTCTAAAATTACACCTTTTTAAACTAAAATTTCACAAATCTAATAACTATATATTAATGATTTAAAAAGTTGTTTTTTACTTCTTTTACAGATCATTAACTCTTTTTGTTAAGAAATGATTTCAAGCTATTTATAAATCTATTTTTGAATAAGGATCCTCAATAGGCTTTAAGCTTTCTTTTAATTGTTCCAGAGCTTTTTTTGCATCTCTTGTTAACTTTTTTGGGGTATCAATCTGTATTTTCACAAGTTGATCACCTTGTGACCTGCTTCTCATCCTTGGGAACCCTTTGCCTTTCATCCTTAATACTTGTCCCGATTGAATACCTGAAGGAATTTTAAGACCCGCTTCGTTTCCATCAACAGTCGGGATTTTAACTTTTCCTCCAAATACAGCTGTTGGATAAGAAATTTTCAACTCCATGATAACATGTTCGGCATCTCTGACAAAGTATTCATGTGTTATCTCCTGAAATACTACTAATAGATCGCCAGGGTTTCCTGAGAGATCTTCATTACCTTGCCCATTTAAGGTCATATAATTTCCTTCCTCTACTCCTGCAGGCACTTTGATCTTAATTGTTTCTTCTTTTTTTCGCATGCCATCTGGACCCGAACCTGGTGGTCTATTCCCCACTCTCTGACCTGATCCTTCACAGTGCGGGCACAAAGATGCCGAACGCATTTGACCAAGAATAGTGTTTTGGACTGTGGTGACTTGCCCCTGCCCGTTGCATGTGGGACAACTTATAATTTCTGCACCTTCAGCTACAATAGATCGCTTAATTTTTATCTTTTTTTCAATTCCTTTTGCTATTTCTTCAAAAGTCAATTTCAGCTTTATTCTTATGTCGCTACCTCTACCACGTCGTCGGCCTCCCCTTGAACCACCGCCAAAGATACTTTCAAAGGGACTCCCACCAAAGATATCGCCAAATTGTGAAAAAATGTCATCCATGTTCATATGGATACCGCCACCACCAAATCCACCCTGCCCAGGATTATCTCCCATTCCAACACCAGCGTGGCCAAACTGATCATACCTTGATCGTTTTTGTTGATCACTGAGAACAGCATACGCTTCTGCTGCTTCTTTGAATTTTTTTTCTGCTTCTTGATTATCGGGGTTTTTATCGGGATGATATTTCAAAGCAAGTTTGCGATAAGATTTCTTTAAATCATCATTACTAGCTTGCTTTGAAACACCAAGTATTTCGTATAAATCTTTCACTTTTTATTCACTATAACTTTTGCATGACGTATGACTTTATCCCTATAGGTGTATCCTTTCTCAAACACCTCTAAAACAGCATCATTTTCTGCATCCTTATTTTCTTGAGTCAACATCGCCTCATGGATGACTGGATCCATCATCTCTCCTTCTTTACCAAATGGCTCAACATTTAAATCTTCAAAAAATTTCCTGATCTTATTCTTAACAAGTTCAATACCTTCTAACAATGATTCTTCTGATGAATTTCTTGATTCTACCATTCTTTCAAGATCATCCAATATGGGTAAAAAGCCTTTGATTACTGTTTCTCCTTCAAACTGCAGGAGCTTCGAAATTTCATCCGACTTTCTTCGCCTAAAATTTTCAAACTCAGCTTTCAACCGTAAATGTTTATCTTTTAAGTCATTTACTTGCTTTTGGAAATCATTTTTATCTGTTGAGAGCTTGTTTTCAGATACACTCTTTTTACTTTTTGGTTTTTGAGTCTTTTGCTTGGTATTTTGTTTCGATTTTGGCACAACTTCCTCTTAATATATTATTACGATAATTACTAAAATTATATGCAGAATTTAAATGGTATTGTTTGTCTAGACCAGTATACGGTATTGTACTATTTCAAAAAATTTGAAGCAGCTCTATAACTTCCAATTATAGATATCAAAATAACTATCAAAAACATCCAAACTAGAACGAATGGATCAAAGTTGACTTTTATGTTAAATGAACTAAAACTGACAATGAGGTAATTAAACGCTTTAACTGACATGAATAATGATGGAAAAACAAGTATTACTGATATCATACCAATTAAGATTCCCTCAATTACGAAAGGGAGTTTTATGAAAATATTTGATGCACCAATGAGCTGGAGAGTTTCAATAACTTCTTTTCTGGAGTAAACAGATAGTTTTATTGTATTGTATATAATGAGAACGGCTATCAATACAATGACACCTGATAAGTAGGGTAATTTATCAATTATCCTTTTATAATTTCTTTCGATTTTATTTATAAGGTTGCCCTGATATCTTACCTCATCAACACTTGGTATTGATTTGATTTCTTTAATAATTGGCTCAACATTGAAGAAATTTCGATGATTTCTATTTACATTTACAACTGCACTTACTGGCAGAGGATTGTATCCTAACAGTTCTACAATATCCTCGCCAAATTGATCTTTAAAAATTCGAACAGCATCTTCTTTTTCAATAATTGTGGCAGTTCTTACTCCTTCAATTTTCTTTATTTTGTGGATGAATCCCACAGCCTTTTCATTTGAAACATCTTGGCTAAAGAAAACCTCAATTTTATATTTTGAACGAAGATAATGAAGTACTTTGTGTGTGTTATTTCCTGCAGTCGCAATAATTCCAACAATGTACAGTGCTATAAATAAAGAAAATATTGCAGTTAAGGCTGTCATCTTATGACGCCAAATATTTTTAAATCCTTCACGTAATAAGTATAAAACTTTATTCATTATCTGACTCTTAGAACTCCATCTTTAAGTTCATAAATTGGCCGCCCTCTACCTTTTATTAAGTTATAATTGTGTGAGGCCATGAGGATAGTTGTACCTGTCTCATGTATAGTTTCTAATAGTCTGACTAATTCAAATGATGCCACAGGGTCTAAGTTGCCCGTAGGCTCATCTGCCAAAATTAGATCTGGCTCTTTTATGATCGCTCTTGCAAGACTCGCTCTTTGCTGCTCTCCTCCTGAAAGCTCATTTGGATAGTGCATTTCTTTTCCAACAAGACCAACAAGGTCCAAAGCCTCGTCCACTCTATCTGGAATCTCCCTATTACTATAACCTAATACGTGAAGCGGCAGGGCAACATTTTCAATAAGATTTCTATCTTTTAGAAGTTTATAATCCTGAAATACCATGCCAATGGATTTTCTAATGTTTGGTATTTTACGCTTGGAGACGTCAGTAGATTTATTCCCATTTACTTTGACTAAGCCAGTGTCAGGAAATATGTCAAAATAGATTAGTCGCATTAGCGTGGTTTTTCCAGAGCCAGTTGGACCAATTAAGAAAGTGAAATCACCTTCATCAATTGCCATATTCAACGAATTGACTCCATAGCCCTTGCTATGGGCATAAGAAACATTTTTAAATTCAATCATTAGAGATACAGGAGTTATTTAACATGCAAAAATAATGATAATAGATGCTTAAATGATGGTTTTTATTTATTAAAACTAATGGAAATGTATACGAGTTTATGAATTATATTTAGTCAGGGGTTTTAGTGTAGTTTGTCATGCTTTAAAATCACCGATACAAATCATAGATGAATATAGACGTAATAATTGATTTCATAATCGTAGTAGTTTCCATAGTAATGCTCTGGAAGGGTGCTGACTGGTTAGTTGACTCTGCTGCAGAAATAGCCCACACTTTTAAAATTTCTGACCTCATTATCGGGCTGACCGTTGTTGCCTTTGGTACATCTGCACCCGAATTTGCTGTTACCATCAGCGCAGCAGCTACAAGCCAAACAGATATATCGATTGGAAATGTAATTGGTTCCAATATTTTTAATCTAGGTTTCATTCTTGGTGGGACCGCAATGATTCGTCCCATTTCTACAAGTCAAAAGATGTTCGAACGTGATGGTCTTTTCCTTTTAGCAACAACAGCTTTAATATTCTTCCTTTTTTTTGGTCTAGATGGATGGACTCCAAATGACTCTTTTACAAAATTTGAAGGACTAATGCTATTTTCTCTACTCATTGGGTACGTCATTTTCCTGTTTGTAAAAAAGGATCCACCTGAAGAAATTCATCCAGCAAGTGCCAACACTATGTCGTATGTCTATTTTTTTATTGGACTATTCATGATTGTAGCAGGTGGACATTTAATGGTAAAACACGCATCAAACCTAGCACGATTTATGGGTGTATCAGATTGGGTTATCGCAGTAACTATTGTTGCAGCTGGGACATCCGCTCCTGAGTTTGCAACCTCTGTTACAGCCGCGATAAAAGGAAGACATGGAATTGCTGTTGGGAATCTTATTGGTAGCGATTTATTCAATCTCTTAGGTGTATTAGGTCTAGCAGGAATGATAAACCCTTCTACCCTATCACCAGATATTTATGGGAGTGTTGTCCTTTTGGTACTTATGGTTGGGTTGACCCTTTTTATGGTACGAACAAATTGGACCATTAGCAGAGCTGAAGGAACTATATTGGTGACAATCAATCTTGTAAGATGGTATCTCGATTTTGCGGGTTAATGATACAGGTTATGCCTGTTTATGTATTCCCATACAGGCAAGGTGACCATATAGCGTATAGTCTTATTCTCGACCCATCTCCTACGAATATTGGATGATGAGATTTCAAAACGAGGGATATTTGCAAATTGAATACCATGTAATAACCATGATGGAATATCACTTGGCCTAAACCCTGGACGAATTGCAACGATAACCTGACATTTTTTTATGATTTCTTTAGGCTGCTTCCAGTTTTTAAAATCTAGCAAGCTGTCACTTCCAATCAAATAAGATATCTCGTGATCCTGATTGGATACTTGTTTTTCATACTCCAGAAGGGTATCTATTGTATACGATATTCCTCCTCTATGAATCTCTAAATCAGATATTTCAAAATTTGGGTTTCCCTCAACCGCTAGCTTTAGCATTTCTAATCGACATTGAGTATCTGTTCTAACTTTTTTATTTGGTGATTGATTGGCTGGTATGAAAATTACCTTATCAAAACCTTCAGCCTCGCAAATAGTCTGAGCAATCAATAAGTGACCAATATGCGGAGGATCAAATGTTCCTCCAAAAAGACAGATTCTCAATTACTAGCCTTCAAGATTGTTTTTTGCATTTTTTCAATGGTCTTTGCTGCATCATCATATAATCCCGATTCAACGAGAATATTCTCATGCTTACTCAATAAACCTTTTGCCTCATCAATTTCCTTATTTTTAGCTAATGCCTCTACCATACCTTGATAGGCAAGTTGAATTATTTCAGTATCATAATACATATCCATAACTGATTGAAAGGTCATTTTTGCTGATTCAAACTCATCCAGCTTCATATAAAGTATACCAGTTTCATATATTTTTTTTCCTAGTTTACCTCTGAGAATTTCAATGGACTCAACGGCAGCATCATTTAGTTTTGATTCAGGATAATCATCAAGAAACTCTTGGTATCTTTCAAGAGATTTTTTAGTATAGTCTTGATCATGATAATATTTTGGCGATTCAATTCTATATGCCTCACAAATCTTAAATCTTGCATCCTCAACAAATGGGCTAAATCCCATTCTTCTGGTTAATTTTTCATATTCAGCTACTGCTAGCAGATATTCCTTGTTCCTGAAATACGCCTCTCCAAGATAGTATTGGGCATCATCGCCAAGATCAGTTCCAGTCCCTCTCATTACAACATATTTAAAATCAGTTTGAGCCTGAAGGTATTTTTCTCTTTCTAGGTTTTCCATTCCGCTATTAAATCTTTCTTTAAGACTAACTACGCTACCACTATTAGATCCTGCACAGGCAATGATAAATAAAAGGAATATTGATGAAATTGAATAACTTAGATTTTTCATTAGAAATAAACCGATAATTTGAGACCACCAACTCCAAACTTTGATAAAGGATCATAAACTAAACCAAGGTCAGATTGCATCTTGGAGGATTGTTGTTTTTTAGTTGCATTTGCCTTTTTCTGATTTGACCAAACAGATTCAATACCACTAAGAACATGATTGAACATGAGGACAGTAATACTATACTTTGCTGCAGATAACATTCGATTTGAATCGAATCTTTGATCTATAAAGTCCTGTTTCATTGGTGTTTTAATAACAATTTCAGTACTATCACCTACATCTTTTTCTTCCCAATACCATGCAGTTGCCGCATCCTCCCAGCCACCGACAAATTGATCATATTTCCCTATATTTTCATAAAAGTGTCTATCTCTTACCACCATTATATCTCCAGAATAAAACCACTCAGGATGAGCGTCTAAACTATCTGAAGAAACTCTTGTTATATTTAGCTCATTTGCAAGATCTCCAGAGATTATTAATTTCATGTCATGAGTCCCTGTTAGCTTTGTCAAGGCCTCAAAGTTATTCCATCCTTGCGATTCATGCATGTGTGCTGGAGGGGTAAATCTATTGGTTACCCAATTATTAAGTGTCCAATTTTGATCAGCGAATTCTTGGTAGGCATCTTTTTTCTTTTCTGCGTCTTTTTGGTAGTAATTCCAGGCTAATACACTCCCAATTTCAACTCCAAGAAATGATGCAGTTTTCCAAATGGGTGACTTATTATAGAATTGTCCAGCACCTGGTAAAACCAATGACATTATCAACGGTTTCCCTGGGTAATTCACCTCATCATTTACAATGACTACGCTTGTGGAATCTGTTGATTTTTCCTGTTCCTGATAATTGTTTTTTTGACCTAAAGCTTGATCAACGAACATGAAAAATAGATTAAAAATCAAAAAGAATTTTAACATATGTTCTACCATTTTCTCCGTATTTAATTGCCTCATCATTTATTTCTCTTTCAAAGTTATCCATAGGATGATGATATTCCACTTCAATTGCGGTTGGGAAATTAAAGAAAGAAAAGCCATTCAACCTCCATTGAATTCCAATTGATTTTTTTATAGACATATCATCTGTCCAAGCATCGCCTGCTTGCATAACCAGACCTATTGTACTATTCTGCAGTATGATCCAGTTGAACTTGTAATGCCTTTCCATAAATACTGGGACCCTGAAGGTTAAATCCAATAAACTACTTTTAGTTCCTTGGATTGAATAAAAGGGGTATCCTTTTAGTCCAGGCATTCCTCCAAGATAAAAATGAAAAAATGAATCAACATTGTTATTTGAGATCCATCCCAATTGCCCACTTAAAGAGATAGTCCATCGTTTTTTCCAAGGTAATTCGAAGTGATAGCTCCCTCCTAATTGAAACCTACCAAGATTGTTGGACTTAAAATTCTCAAGTAACGTTCCTGATTCAGAAAAATTAAGGCCCTCGATGAAATCATTTTTCTCTAAATCAATGTTTGCATTAACTGTATAACCAGCGGATGGATTAATTGTTTTATCAAGAGTTCTTTTTCTCATATCAATTGACCAGGCGCCGCTTATACTCCAGCCACGGAAATAATCATAGGCAGCACCAGCATCTAGTCTACCATACTCATTTGTCATTATTTCCTCTTGTATAAACGCGCGGTACCATTGTCTCGTTAAGGCTACCTCCAACTGGCTACCATATAAGGGCAGTTTGAGACCTGAACGAAACTGTACGAGCCTAAACTTTATGTTATCTTTAATTGGGTAAGCTCCTTGATACATTGACTTATCGCTCGTATTTCGAGTTAAATAGTAGGTCTCAAAAAAAATGGTTGGATAAAACCTTTTGAAGTCAAAAATAAAAAAAAGGTCAACGTCATTTAACTTATTAACTGATGCTCCACCAAACAGTGAAAGCCGGTTAATTATTTCACTTGATGAAAAGTATAGACCTGGCTTTAATGTACCATAGTCGAACATGACCTTTGGAAGAATAAACATGTTTGGAAATTGATCCTTGTAAGGAGTTGCTTTGGTGTCATCTTTTTGAACTATGGGAGGACTAAATTCCTCATTATTGAGATGGTAATCTTTTCCATATCCAATATAGTCATCATCTATATTAAATGGCCTCTCTAT
>MDTB01101181.1_pt1 | contig 12068 bp, 7 predicted proteins | sample 811161 | NCBI WGS metagenome assembly MDTB01 (sample SAMN05326650, study PRJNA326480) | marine metagenome | isolation source: seawater | place: Mediterranean Sea | collected 2009 | reverse complement strand
TTTAGTGGCGGAAGCGACAGCAGCGGAGAGTCAATTAACGGAGTCTGGATCAGCGAGTGAAGAGTTGGCGCCGTCGACAGATTTAGCGACTGGGGCGCTGCCCGTGTATGCGATAAGTGCACCACTCTTACCTGACGCCTTGGAAGACGATCAAAGAGATTTAAGAAAGGGAGGCCTAACTGAGCTAATTAAGAAACATAGAGGTAAACCTTCTCTAGAAGTAATCAAACAGCTCGGTGGATCCGACGCCACTGAGAAAGCTATAATTGCTGCCATCGAATGGCTTTCCAAAGTTCAGGAAAAAGATGGTCGCTGGGATACAAGAAAGTATCAGGCCGAAACGGATTATGATGTAGGGGGAACGGCATTAGCATTACTTTGTTATTACGGTTGGGGAGCAAGACATGATCAACCCGGTAAGTATCAGGAGAATGTAAAAGCCGCCCTCCAATGGTTAATGTCCCAGCAACGAGAGGATGGAAGTCTTGCTCGAAGAGGGATGATGTATTCTCATGCAATTGGTGCCATTGCATTATGTGAGGCTTACGGAATTACAAAGGACGAAAAAATAAAATCTGCAGCTTTAGCTGCGATAAAATATACAATTAATGCACAGCACCAACAGCGTGGAGGTTGGAGATATAGCCCAGGTCAAGACTCTGATACATCAGTCACTGGCTGGCAAGTGATGGCCCTTCATAGTGCCAGAATGGCTGGTATAGAACTTCCAGAGAAGCCCTTTGATTTGGCCAGAAAGTGGCTTGATTTTGCTGGTGGTGGTGAACATGGAGGTCTTTATGGGTATCAAAGCCCAAATGATATATCTCGAGCAATGGTAGCGACCGGGATGTTTTGCCGACAGCTCGATCTAGTTCCGCCTTCGAATCCTAAAATGATTGAAAGTGCCGAATTAATGAAGCGTTATCCTATTCGAGATAATAACCCAGACCTGTATTACATTTATTATGGTACTTTAGCGTTGTATCAACACCAGGGCTCAATCTGGCAGGAGTGGAATAATAACCTAAAAAGAATCCTTCCTGAAATTCAGGTCAAGACTGGCAATTTGTCGGGTAGTTGGAACTTAAGTAGAAGTAACACAAAAGGAGGAGGTAGAATCGCCAGTACCACTCTTGCCATACTTAGTCTTGAAGTTTATTACCGTATACTTCCTATGTACGGTTTCCGCGGATTAGAGCTGCCAGAAGCCAAAACCAAAGAAACGGATTTAAGGCAATAATAATGAGATTTATTTTTTTTCTATTATTTAAAATTACTCTATTACTTGGCAATCTATCGGCTAATGAGAAAAAGATTAAAAACGTTCTGTTTTTGATTTCAGATGATCTTAAAGCCAGTGTTCTTGGATGCTATGGAAATAAAATCTGCAAAACGGTAAACATTGATCGGCTTGCTGAAGAGTCCTTGGTTTTTGACCGAGCTTATTGTCAAGGCACATGGTGTAGTCCATCAAGAACTTCGTTCATGCACAGTCTTTATAAAGGGAGCGCTGATCTTAATCTTGGTAAATTATTTAGAGATAATTCATATTATTCAGCAAGAGTAGGTAAGATTTATCATATGCGTGTCCCTGGAGATATTATTGATGGCACTGACGGTTTGGATATTGCATCGACATGGACAGAAAAATTTAACTCCAAGGGGTTAGAAGCTCATACGCCAGGAGATTATGCTTGTCTTAACCTCAACGTTTTCACCAAAGAACTTAAAGGCCGGCAATCTACACGTATGCCTCATAGGATGTTTGTGACTGTTAGTTATCAGGGTGACGGTTCGGATCAACCTGATCATAAGACCGCGACAAAAATTGTTGAACTCATGCGAGAACATAAAGACAAACCATTTTTCTTAGCGGCTGGTTTTGTTCGCCCTCATTATCCTATGGTTCAACCAAAAAAATATTTTGATCAATACCCTCATGAGAAAATTAAATTACCTAGTCAGATGCCTGATGATCTTGAAGACATCCCCAAACTTGGACTCGCAAGGACTAGGTCGGCGACAAATAAAATCGGGGAATTTCCAGAAAACCAGAAACGGATGTGGTCAGCCTATTATGCTTCAACGCAATTCATGGATGAACAGGTAGGTCGAATACTTGACGAACTTGATCGATTAGGGCTAAGAGAATCCACGGCTGTTGTTTTCACTAGTGATCATGGTTATCATCTGGGTGAACATACTTTTTGGCAAAAAAGCAATCTTCATGAAGAAGTGACCAAAGTGCCTCTCCTCATTTCGGTACCTGGAATGAAGCCTGGGCGCTCTCAGTCTATTGTCGAATTAGTCGATTTAATGCCAAGCTTGGCGGAAATTTCTGATATTGATATTCCAAAGGGATTACACGGGAAAAGCTTGGTTCCAATCCTTAAGGATTCTTCAAAAATCATCAAAAAAGGTGCTCTTTCCTTCAATAATACTGGAATATCTTACAGGGTACCTGGTTGGTCTTATATTAAATATAGAGATGGTGAGGAAGAGCTTTATGATATGAAAAAAGATCCACAGCAGTTTACCAACTTGGTCCGTAATAAAGACCCAAAAGTTAGTGAACAACTTGCTGAAATTCGTATCCAATTTGAAAAAAGGGTGAAAAAATTTGGTCTTTCGTTGAGAAAATAGGCTAAATTTGAGTATTACTGTAAAAACAAAAATCCTCATTAAGCCTCTCGACGCTATTTCAGGATGGTTATAAAATAGTAAAAAGTTATTTATTTATTTTCCGCTGCATAAGATGAATTTTAAATTCCATACAACTCTCATCATCTCGATATTCCTTTCTTTAATAAACTCCTCTCATTCGGCGGAGACTGACAAGGTGGATTTCGCCAGACAAATTTTACCAATACTTTCCAACAAATGCTTTGCGTGTCATGGCCCCGACTCCAAGAAGCCATCACAGCTCAGACTAGACTCATACCAAGCAGCAACCGCTGACCGAGAAGGAACGAAAGCGATCGATCCTAATGATCTCAAAGAAAGTGAGATTATCTTTAGGATTCATGACAAAGAGGATCCGATGCCGCCTGTAGATGCGGAAAAACAATTGACCGAAAGTGAAAGAGAACTTTTAAGTTCTTGGGTAAATTCGGGGGGTAATTATGCGAAGCACTGGGCATTTGTGTTACCAAAGAAAGAAAAAGAAAAGACCAGCATTGATCAGTTCGTAACTCAAAATCAGGAAGACAAAAAAATTAAACTCTCTTCCGAAGCCCCTCGCTCAGTACTCGCCCGCCGTGCAGCTTTAGTCTTGACCGGACTTCCTCCTGAGCCCCAGCAATTATCAGAATTCCTTGCAGATAAAGATCCTAATTCTTACGACCGTTATATTGATAGGTTGCTTTCGAGTCCTCGATATGGTGAGCATCAAGCCAGATACTGGCTAGATGCAGTACGCTACGGAGATACGCACGGACTTCATTTAGATAACAGGAGAGGCATTTTTCCTTACCGAGACTGGGTCATCAAAGCATTTAATGATAATCTACCCTTTGATAAATTTATTACCTGGCAGTTGGCTGGAGACTTATTACCAGAACCCACACTGGAGCAGAGAGTGGCAACTGGCTTTGTGCGTATGAACCCTACCACGGCTGAGGGAGGGGCTATTCCAAAAGAGTTCCAAGCCAAAAACAATTTTGATAGAACAGAAAATTTTGGCACGGTGATGCTGGGATCAACAATGACTTGCGCACGGTGCCATACCCACAAATATGATCCGATCGAACATGTCGAGTATTATCAACTGTTGGCATTTTTCAATAGTACCTCTGAAGGCGCAATGGATGGAAACAAATATGAGTATGCACCGGTCTTGAAAGCGCCATCAAATGGACAAGACTGGGTCAGATGGACCTCTTTGGAAAATGAAAGGAAAAGTATTCTTAAGAGTGCTAGTGATGCCATTTCATCAAAATCGGTTTCGGGCATCGAAAGCTTGCAGAAGTGGAAAGAAATGGATCAGACGGCGAAAATCAATCAGATCGCTGATCCAAATGGACCTTGGAAAGATAACGGTCTACACGCCAAATCTCTTAAACTTAACAAAGATATAGGTGATCTTCAAAAGACCTTCACAACGACTCTTGTGGCTCAGGATCTAGCCAAACCGAGGGAAACAAAAGTTCTTGAGAGAGGAGAATATAATATGCCGATCGGAGATCCTTTGGAGCCGGGAGTTCCCTCAGTCATGGGTAGTCTTCCCGATGGGGCACCAAAAAACCGTCTAGGCTTAGCGCAGTGGCTCACCTCTAGAGATCAACCATTAGTATCAAGAGTACTTATCAATAGAGTATGGCAAAGAACTTTTGGATACGGACTAGTAAGGACTCCTGAGGATTTTGGATTGCAGGGAGAGCAACCTACTCATCCTGAGCTACTCGATTGGCTTGCCGTGGAATTTCAGGATAGTGGATGGAATCTTAAGCACATGCTGAAACTTATGGTTCAAAGTAAAACTTTCAAACAGGACTCCAAGATTCGTGATGATATTAAAGACCCTGATAACCGCTTGTTAGCTCGCGGGCAAGCTTACCGTTTAGACGCCGAAGTGATCAGAGACATAGGGCTTTGGGCAGGAGATATTCTTAATGAAAAAATGGGAGGCGAAGGGGTTAAGCCCTATCAACCTGACGGCTTGTGGTCAGCGCTTATGCATCCGGCCAGTAATACAAAAAAATATGTTCAAGATAAAGGTGAAAAAATTTATCAAAGAAGCATTTACGTATATTGGAAACGCACAAGTCCTCATCCGATGATGACTCTGTTTGATGCTCCCGACAGAGAATCTAGTTGTGTGATGCGTTCTAGAAGTAATACGGCCTTACAATCATTAGGACTACTTAACGAGACGCAAAGAGTTGAGATGTCTAGGAAGCTAGCCGAAAGACTTATCAAGTCTACTGATGATGATCAAAGAAGACTAGACTTTCTCTATGGCCTTCTCTCATCTCGAAAACCTACAGCCAATGAAAAAAAGGCCTGCATAAAACTCGTCTCTACGATGCGTGAACGATATAAATCCTCTGAAGAGGATGCGTTGGCTTTAATCTCTTCTGGGGATGCACCCAGAGACCAAAAGATACCTGTTACAGAACTCGCTGCCTGGACCCAATTGACTACGATTGTTTTGGCCAGTGATGCGGCAATTTTAATTTATTAATTCATTTTACCATGCAACTAAATAATCCACTTAATGAATTTGACCTTAATCTGACAAGGCGCCAGCTATTCGGACGCACTGCACTTGGTCTCGGAACCGCGGCAATGGCACAGTTGCTTAATGATGAAAGTTTCGGTGTTAATAAGTCTGTCACTACTGAACACGGTGGACTCCATCACGCTCCTAAGGCTAAGCGTGTCATTTATCTCTTTATGAGTGGAGGCCCTAGCCATCATGATACCTGGGACTATAAGCCAAAAATGCATGACATGTTTGGTCAGGACTTACCGGCTCATATTCGTGATGGACAAAGGGTTACAGGAATGACAGCGGGTCAAAAAACGTTTCCAGTCTGTCCCAGTAAATACAAATTTACCAAACAGGAGAATAATGCCGACGGTGTTTGGGTCAGCGAGTTATTGCCACATACTGCTTCTGTAGCCAAAGATTTATGTGTAGTTCATAGTACATTCACTGAGGCCATTAACCACGACCCTGCGATAACCTTCATACAAACAGGAAGCCAAATTCCTGGCCGACCTAGTCTTGGATCATGGCTTAGTTATGGACTTGGTACAATGAATGAAAATCTTCCTGGATACGTTGTCATGCATGCCAAGACGAAGTTTGCAGAACAAAGTCTTTTTGGTCGCCTCTGGGGTAGTGGATTCATGCCAGCAGAACACCAAGGAACACTTATGAGAAGCCAAGGTGACCCTGTGCTTTTTCTTAGTAATCCTAAGGGAGTCAGCAGAGAAGACCGCCGAGCTCAGTTAGATGCTTTAGCTCTCCTCAACCAAGAGCAGTATTCAAAATTTGCGGACCCAGAGATCATTTCTCGAATAAAACAGCACGAAATGGCCTATAGAATGCAATCCTCGGTTCCTGAATTGATGGACCTTTCAAAGGAAGATGATAAAACTTTTGAGCTTTATGGAGAGGAAGCTAAAGATCCCGGTAGCTTTGCAGCGTGCTGTCTTAACGCAAGAAGACTTGCCCAGAGAGGAGTAAGAAACATTCAGATTTTTCATCGTGGTTGGGATGCTCACGGAAATTTGCCAAGGGAACATGAGTCTCAGTGCAAAGATATTGATCGAGGAAGTGCAGCATTAATTAAAGATCTTAAACGCCAAGGAATGTTAGACGAAACTTTAGTAGTCTGGGGAGGCGAGTTTGGTAGGACGGCATACAGTCAAGGTGGGCTCAAGCGTGATAACTATGGCCGTGACCATCATCCTCGTTGTTTTACAGTCTGGATGGCAGGGGGCGGAGTCAAGCCGGGTATAACCTATGGTAAAACAGATGATTATGGATACAATATCGCCAACGCTGATGGCACTCCAATGAGGCCAAAACCCAGCGAGGATAAATGGACTCCTGGCACCATGCACATTCATGATCTGAATGCGACCATTTTACATCTACTTGGAATTGACCATCGTAAGTTGACCTATCGTTACCAAGGAAGAGATTTTAGACTCACTGATATTCATGGACACGTCATCAAGGATATCTTGGTTTAATTAGCGGTATTTCGCGTACTTTTTTTGTCAGTGAAACCAATTCCTGGATTGAAAGTATTGGTAGGATCCAGCTCTCGATAGTGTTTCTGTAGGGTCTCATCTGCTTTGTACATATGGCCGACATTATGCTCGGCTGGATATTTCGCCGATTTTTGATCGAGTCGCTTGAGTAATTTTTCTTTAACAGCCTTGATGTTTGTTCCCTTTTTTAGGATGTAATCATGGTGAAAAACGTGACACATGAAATGTCCATAGTAGAGGGAAAGATCAAGGTCTTCTTTAATATCATCAGGAATTTTTTCCATCCATTCAGTATCATTACCTAGTAGGGCAATGTCCAGCGCAAGGACTTCCTCGGTCTTACGCTGATGTATAGTTTGATATCGGATCGCTGCACCTGCCGCAGCAAACCGATGCATTAATGCAGATTGTTGTTCATCTTCATTACATTCAAAAAACCCAGCGCCTTCTAGCGATCCCCATTCCTTTTCGAGGTATTTTCGAGCCTCTTCTATACCTTCATCACTCATATGAAGAATGAGATAATGTTCGTATTGGTTACGGTAATCAATGAGTCGCTTAGGCAAGTGCTCTGGGAACAAACGACTGAGATAGTATAAAATCTGATCCGGCAAAAATTTAGGAACTAGAGGAATTTTATTAAGATAATATTCCATATTCGATTTGATTGCATAGAGCTTTGGGAGGCGTTTGGTGCCGATGTGTTTAATTGATAAAAAAACATCCTTCCCGTATTTTTTTGCGGTATCGAATATTTCTCTGTTCATGTATTCACACATTTCAGGAAGCTCAGAGAAATTTTTGAGGATTTCTTTTCTTAATTTACTTAAGTCATTTGAATTATTAGTACCAAGATAGAAGACTTTTTTTTCTTTTGGCATTGGATACGTGTCAACACGTACAGCGAAGGCAACGACCTTGCCTGCACTACCACTTACTTCATAAAGTCTATTCGGATCAGCGTTGTAGCGGTTTGGAATTTTAGCATCGATATTTCTAATTCGGTTTTGGTATTCTCTGTCAGATGCGGCTCTATCCATTCCTACAATATCTTCTTTAGAAAAGGATCCTTTTTCAAGGTTCTCGAAAATTTCTTCAGGTGTTTCACCTAGATTTTTAATGCCTAGATGATTGATTAATTCTAGATTCCCTTCTTCGTTGACTCTGGCATACAACGACAATTCAGTATAAGAGGAGCCGCGCTTACAAAGCGCTCCGCCGGCATTGTTTGCGATCCCGCCGACGATAGTCGCACCTATAGTGGTTGAGCCGATGACAGAATGGGGTGCACGTTTAATGCTTGAGAGCTCACCCTCTAGTTCGTGAAGTGTGGAACCTGGAAAGGCGATAACTTGTTTTCCGTCATCTAAAAGAATTATTTTTTTGATTCTAGTGATATTGATAATGACCACTTCTCTGTCATAATCAAAACCGCTAGGACTTGATCCTTCGGTAAGCCCTGTTTTGGTCGCTTGCATTATGATGGCGCAATTGGCATCGACACACACCTTTAGTGTTTTCCATAATTCGATCAACGATTTCGGAAAAACAACACCGACCGCTCCTCCAAAGCCGGAGCGGAAGCCACTTCGAAAGTAGGCGGTTTTAGATTTTGAACTGAGAACCCCCTTGTGACCTACAACTGATTTTAACTGTTCTATGATCTGTGAGCCTGTCATTTTGAATTCGAATTCAAGTCTTCAATATGATCCTTTGATCAATTAACCAAAGCAAATTTACAATAATTTTTCTATAATATTGACTATTATTACAAATTAAAATGTTTCCGTTTGCGATTCAATGTGTTAAAAACCTAACCATGAAAAAAATCATTCTCTCATCTCTTATTCTTGGTTCTTTCATCCTTAACTCCTCAGCCGAGGAAGGATTTGCTTCTGTTTTTGATGGTAAGAATAAACCAACTGTCAAAAAAGATGGTAAATGGACAACCTTTACTGGAAAAGGCATGTCAGTTAAGACGGAAGGAAATTGGATTCCTCAGGAGGATGGGTCACTCTTTCTTGACCCAAGGCCTGGTGAAAAGGGCTGGACTCGATACGGTTCTTATCTCTGGCTAACCGAAGACTATAAGGACTTCATGTTTGATTTTGAATACAAGCACGGCAAGGGAGGAAATTCAGGCCTCTACTTTAGAATATATGACGAGTCAGATGCGACTGCTCATGGCTTTGAGGTGCAGATCTTAGATTGTTATGGCAAGGAAAAGCTCGGTCAGCATGACTTGGGTGGTGTTATTAAAACCGCGGGCCCTTTGACCAATGCGTCTAAACCTGCCGGTGAATGGAACAGAATGAAGGTCATGATGAAAGACGGTAAGCTTACAGTGATATTAAATGGCAAGACCGTTCAGGATAAACTTGATGTTGCGGCCAAAAAGCCAAAAGGCAAAAAATTTGCCGATAGTGGTAAGATCGCTATTCAGGACCATGGTCAGAAATTTTCAGTCAGAAAATTGATGGTTAAGAAGCTTTAATCAAAGTTTCCACCTAAGGCTAGGTGCAAATCAATTCTGTTTTGTATTCTCTGATTTTTGAGAAATATCATGGCCCTTCTTGAGGCCACGGCTCTGCGTTGTGCTTCTAGGACTGAGATGATTCGTATGAGCCCCTCCGAGTAGTCACGCATTGCCTGTTTCTCTGCCAGTTCGGCCTGTCTGAGTTCTGTGGAAAGGTACTTATTTTGTTCGGCCAATGACTTCTCGGTTGCTAGTGCAGATTCGACTTCTCTAAAGGCACGAAGAATTTCCGATGAAAATCTCCTTATTGTCCTTTCATTTTGCTGTAATGAAATTCTTGCACTTGCCCGTTGGGCACCTGCTCTGAAAATAGATTGAGCTAAAGAAGTTGCAGTGCTCCAAACAATCGTTTCAGGGTCAAGGATGTACTGGTCAAGTTTTCTGCTCGCATTAGATCCTCTTCCGGTGAGTGAGAAGGAAGGCAAAAGATCCTTCAAAGATGCTTCGGCTCTCTGAGCCGAGGCACGAACCGCTGCCGCAGATGCGACAAGGTCTGGTCTTCTCATTAGAAGTTCTGATGGAATTCCTGAAGGAACACTAGTTTTGAGTACTGGTAATTCGTTTCCGCTGGTGATGAGTCCACCTGGATACCTGCCAAGAAGAAGCTCAAGCGACCTCGCAGCTTCTTCTTTTGAGAGTTTTTGATTAATCAGATTGCGTTCTGCTGAAGCCACATTATTTCTTGCGAATTGTACTGCTAACGGACTGGCAGTTTGATCGCCCGCTTTATAATTTCGCTCAATGATGCGAGCATTTGCGATGTAGCTGTCTCGTGTTTTCTCAGCCAAGTCGAGTAACTGTTGAGCGGTAATTAAATTAAACCATGACTTCGCAGTATTGGCTACCAACGAAAGTTTAGCCGCTTTGTAATCAGCCTGGGTTTGTATAAGATTTTCGCGACTCGCTTTATCAAGATTTTTTAGTCTTCCCCATAAATCGAGCTCCCAGGACGCTGCTAAGGAGAGACCATAATTCGAATTATATTCTGCCGGGGTTTCATTGCCCCTTGATCGACTTCCAGAACCGCTAAGATTTATAGAAGGAAAACGTGCGGCCCGACCGATGATGGTTCCTTCTTTTGCAGTTTCAAGAAGAAGCGCTGAAGCCTGTAGATCGTAATTATTCTTGAGAGCTTCCTCGGTAACTTTTAAAACTCTTTTATCTCCAAGCCCTTTCAACCACTGACTTTTGACTTTCCCGCTGTAATTTTTCGAGGTAATTGACCATGAGTCCGGGAAGGTAATGTCATGCCCTTCCTTTGATTTACCTAATGGCAATGAATTACAACCTCCCAATAGTAGGGGAGTTATAATAAATATGAAATGGTAGCGGTTCATTTATTAGGCTTAATAACAGACTAAAACTCCAGTGTCCATGAATCGATTCTTAAATCTTTTTAGGGTTATTTGCTTTTAAACTTAACAGAAGGAGTAACTTTTTATATTGTATTAAATATGTCCATAATTAGTTCTTTATTTCATCTGGTTTTTTTGGCTTTTTTTCTCTCATTAGCCAGTGTTTTATCAGCAGAACTCAGTTTTGAAAGGCAAGTCATTGATGATGAGATTTCTATTGGATATGGGCTAGCAATCGGTGATGTGGACGGAGATAAAAAGCCTGATATTCTCCTTGCCGACAAATCCCAGGTTGCTTGGTATCGTAACGGTGACTGGAAAAGGTTTGTGATGGCAGAGAATCTTAACCCTCGGGTAGTGACGCGTTTTTTAGATAATGTCTGTATTGCTGCAAGAGATATCGATGGTGATGGAAAAGTAGAGGTCGCAGTGGGTGCCAACTGGAATCCGGGTGAAACTAATGATGCTACTAAATCGGGTTCTGTTCATTTTTTAATTCGTCCTGAAGATCCAACAGGTCCGTGGAAGTCAGTTAAGATGACGACTCATGATCCGACCGTGCACCGTATGCATTGGATGAAAATTAATAAGAAGCCAGAAAGTGATAACGAAGCTGTATCGCCAGAATACCGATTACTGGTTCTTCCACTTCACGGTAGAGGAAATAAGGGAGGTGAAGGGGAGCCGGTAAGACTTTTGGCCTACGTTCCTGGAGAAAAACCTGAAGAAGGTAAATGGGACACGGAACTGGTTGATGCAACTTTCCATATTACTCACAATTTTGATTTAATTCCTTTTAGTAAAGAAACTGGCGAAGAAGTTATTATTCTTGGTGGGAAAGAGGGAATAAAGGGCATTCGATATATTGATAATGGAAATTCTGAAAATCCATGGAAATCCGTTCACATGGTTAAAAATCCACTCTCCAGAGGCGTCGGTGAAGTTCGAGCCTATCGTGAAAATCAGCAGCAAGGAGTTATTGCCGCGATAGAACCATTGCACGGTAATGAATTGGTTGTCTATAGTTCTTCAGGCGTTGGAAATGAAGCCCCTCAGAGAGTATCTTTGGACGATTCATTAAGCCAGGGCCATGCTTTGGCGCTTTCGGATGTTCTTGGTGAAGGAAATCAACAGGTCATTGCTGGTTGGCGTAACCCGGATAAAAATGGGAAAGTTGGAATTCGTATTTACTCTCAGACGGATGATGGCTGGAAAACCCATACACTTGATGATAATGGAATTGCCTGTGAGGATCTCAAAGTAAGTGATTTGGATGGTGATGGAAAACCTGAAATTATTGCAGCGGGTCGAGCAACAAAAAATGTTGTTATTTATTGGAATCGAAACAACAAGGATTAACTCCAGTTTTTAGGTCATTGTAATGCTTACTTTAAGGATAGGGTCTTTGGCTCTGGTCTTTTTAATTGTATCACTCTCGGTTTCAGGCGGTA